>Ga0316206_1002426_pt1 | contig 12568 bp, 9 predicted proteins | sample 6monthpyrite_MG_FD_204942 | JGI IMG/M metagenome (GOLD analysis project Ga0316206, IMG submission 204942) | Microbial mat bacterial communities from mineral coupon in-situ incubated in ocean water Damariscotta River, Maine, United States -... | ecosystem: Environmental > Aquatic > Marine >...
CCATGCTCTGGATGATTATCTCGCTCCGCCGAGCCCGCAGAGTCCGAGACGCGCTCCCCAAGCCCAAGGACACCAAGCACATCGACGCATGGGCCGAAGCCGGGCGAAGATTCGACAACTCGATCACCGAGATTGATGTCGAAGACGACTAAAGCATCTTACGGCAGCGACTCGATCCACGCACGAGTCCGCGGATTCCCAAGCCCCTCCGCTTTCTCTGCCCACTCGATCGCCGATGACCGCTCGCCCGCTCGCTCGAGCCACAGTGCCACCTCGAATGCCAGTTTGGCATCATTCGGATGCACTGATGCCACATCCATCAATCGGCTCGCCGCGTCGCCCGGACGCCCGAGCATGCCGTAGCTCTCTGCGAGCATGTACGCCGTCTCAGGCTCTGTGAGCTGCTCCTCGGGCAACGACACCAAGAGCGAGATCGCGCCCTCCGCATCTCCATTGCGTTTGAGCACCTTGGCCTCCTGCAAAATCCACCCCAACACCCTCGGCTCGATCGCCCGCGCCTTGCGGATCTGCTCAAGAGCGATCACCGCATGGTTCTCCCGCATCGCGATCTCAGAACGCATCGCAAAGATCCGCGCCCGTTCAGGCGCCAATCGCCCCGCCAGCGCCAGGTTCCGCTTAGCGTCGTCGAGCCGATTCAATTTCATCTCGATGGCAGCCAGATACATCGGGGTGTCCGGATTCGTCGGGTCCAACCGCATCGAGGCGCTGTAGTGTGCCTCGGCGAGCTCTGTTCGATCGAGCATATTGGCCAATGTCCCAGCGGTGAACTCGCCCGTCGCGCTCCCCGGCCCGACCTCGATCCCCGCAACAAACTGGGCGTAGGCATCCGCATACCGTTTCTGGAACATATACAGATCCCCGAGCGCAAAGCGGAGTTCCTGATCGCTGGGATACTGCCCCACCGCATGCTCGAGCACCGTCGTCGCCTGTGGGTACTGCTGATTGCGGACATAGACCTGCACCGCCCCGAGGATCTCCTCGATCGATTCGGTCTCAGCGATGCCCTGATTATCGGAATCATCCGCATTGCCGGTGTCCGTAGTCGTCTGAGAAGTGGGCGACTGGGTCAATGTCCAGAGCGCATACCCCGCCACCGAGGCAGCGAGCAACGCCCCGATCCCGAGGAGCACCCCCATAACCCGGGCACTGCCCGCCCGCGACGCGGAGGAACCGCTCCGATTCTTCGTGTTTGATCGTTCATCCATACACACACCATATCGTCCACGCGTACACTTAGAGCACAACGAATCGAATGATTTGCTCGCCATTTATGCGACAAATGCAAGGATCACGCGATGACCACGGATACCACCAAAGAACCCATGAGCAAGTCCTATTCGCCGAGCGACCACGAAGCACGGATCTGGGACAAATGGATCGCCGCCAACGCCTTCCACGCCGATCCTAACCGTGTCCTCGCCGGCGATGCCCTCCCCTATTCAATCCTCATCCCCCCGCCCAATGTGACGGCCGCCCTCCACCTGGGACACGCCCTCAACAACTCGATCCAGGATATTCTCATCCGTGCGCACCGCATGAAGGGCTACGAGACCCTCTGGATGCCGGGAACAGACCACGCCGGGATCGCCACCCAGACCATGGTGGACAAGAAACTCAAAGAAGCCGGCAAGCCCGGGATCGCCGACTACAAAAAGAAAGAACTCGCCGGCGAGCCCGGACGCGAAGAGTTCCTCAAACTCGTCCACGACTTCAAGGACGAATACGAAGCCCGCATTACCCACCAGCTCCAGAAAATGGGCTGCTCGTGCGACTGGCAGCGCCAACGCTTCACCATGGACGACATCTGCGCCCGCGCCGTCCGCGAAGCCTTCTTCCAACTCTTCAAGGACGGCTTGATCTACCGAGGCAAACGACTCGTCAACTGGGACCCCGTCACCCAGACCGCCCTCGCCGACGACGAGGTCGAGAACGAAGAAGTCGAAGGCCACTTCTACTATCTCCGCTACCCGCTCGTCCAAGACAACCCCGAAGACCCCACCATCCCCGTCACCTGGGGAGAACTCGCCCGCCGAGGCTACCCCGATGCGGAAACCCACCCCGACGACGAGCAGGCGTGGGTCACCGTCGCCACCACCCGCCCCGAGACCTACATGGGCGATACGGGCGTCGCGATCAACCCCAAGGACCCCCGCGCAGCCGCGGTGCGTGGATTCAATGTGATGCTTCCGCTGGTCGGACGCATCATCTCCATCATCGAAGACGACTATGTCGTCCTCCCCGTCCAATACGGCGGCCAACCCGGCGACGCCAAAGCCGAGATGTCCACCGGGTTCCTCAAGGTCACCCCGGCCCACGATCCAAACGACTGGATGATCGGGCAACGCCACAACCTCGAAGCCATCAACATCATGGCCCCCGATGCCTCGATCTCCGATGCCCACGGGTGGGAAGACATCGGCGACGCCCACATCTTCGTCGGCAAGTCTCGCGAAGACGCCCGCAAACTCGTCATCAAGGAGTTCAAATCCCGCTCGGTCGCCGAAGGATCCGAAGGCTCATTGCTCGAACGCATGGTGCCCTACAGCCACAGCGTCGGGCACTCGTACCGAAGCCACGCCGCCATCGAGCACTACCTGAGCGATCAGTGGTACTGCAAGGTGAGCGACGACAAACTCAAAGGCAACGCCCAACGCGCCCTCACCCCGGACCAACGCACCGAGGCAAGTCTCCAAGCATGGCCCGAGTCCACTCCCGGTGGCCCGGCTCGCCGAGCCGGGTCCTCCCCCAACCAACTCAAAGCACTCAAAATTATCCCCGAGTTCGCCCCCACCGGCCCATTGTCAACGGGTCTCCTCCACCAATGTATCCCGCATGCGTTTACCCCATGTGACCCATTCCCCAAAGGCCAAAGAACACCCACGCAACTCGATCATTCAAAGCGGAATCTCCCTCATCTCCAACTCCCCAACGCCACCTACTTCGTCACATGGCGGACGATGGACGGAATCATCCTCTCCGATGCAGACTCCGACTGTCTCATCGAGAGCATTGAGCACCGCCACGGCGATTCTGCCGCTGTTGATGCCTTGGTCATCATGCCCGACCATGTCCACATGCTGGTGCGTATGAATGCCCAGACCGATCTAAGCAAATGGATCTCGGATCTGAAACGATTCACAGCACGAACAATCAACAACCTGTCCAAACGCACCGGCTCTCTCTGGCAAGATGAACACTTCGATCGGATAGTCCGCGATGAGAATGAGTATGTTGATCACCTCACCTATATTGTCGACAACCCCATCAAGGCAGAACTGACAAGCTCTCGCCAAGAATGGAAGCATTGTTTGCTCAGTGAGTCGGTTGTGTTGGTGATGACTGGCAATCCTGAAGAACCCGGCTCGGCGAGCCGGGCCACCGGGGAACCAACCGACGGCTCCATGTCCTTCTTCCCTGCCCGCTACGCCAAAACCTACGAAAACTGGCACGACAACCTCCGCGACTGGTGCATCTCCCGCCAACTCTGGTGGGGACATCGGATTCCGGTTTGGAACTCAAAACCAACATGGATTCGTTCCGGCGAGCGCCTTGTTGAGCCCCCGATTCCTGTTGGTATCGGAAGAGGATGCAAAGACCGTTCAAAACAAGAACGTGTAGTTGATTTTAGTAGTCGAATCAATCAGCTAATCGAGGAAAATAGAGTTTGGTTGAACAATAGACCCGTAGGCGAAATGTATGAGCCTTGGCTTTCCACCGATGAACAGGTGTTTGTATGCGTAAAAGATGATTCAGATCACGAAGCGATTGAGTTTCTTGAATCGAGTACATTTCAGCAAGATCCCGATGTCCTCGACACCTGGTTCTCCTCCGCCCTCTGGCCGCTCTCGACAATGGGCTGGCCCGACGCCGCCGCGGCCAAAGACGCCACCGGGATCGAAGATTTCGAGTCCATGCTCGCGGCCTTCAATCCGACCTCCGTCCTGACCACCGCCCGTGAGATCATCACCCTCTGGGTCTCGCGGATGACCATGTTCAACCGCTACTTCTTGGAAACCACAGAAACCCGTGGCACAGGCGTCCCGCCTGTGTCTTCATCTTCAACCACATCAGAGAAAAAAGATCACAGGCGGGACGCCTGTGCCACGGCAACTGGTATGCCCGGCCCAGCACCCTTCAAGGATGTCTTCATCCACGCCATGATCCAGGACGGCGAGGGACGCAAAATGTCCAAGTCGCTTGGCAACGGCGTCGACCCATTGGACATCATCCACTCCCACGGCGCCGACGCCATGCGCTTCACGCTCTGCCAGATGACCACGCAGACCCAAGATGTCCGCATGCCCGTCGAACGCGACGAAGTCACCGGCAAAAACACCTCGCCCAAGTTCGATCTCGGGCGCAATCTGTGCAACAAGCTCTGGAACGCCGCCAAGTTCGCGATGATGATGCTCGAGAAGAACCCGCCCAAGGCCGGTTTCCCGATCGATCCGCAGGAACTGACATTGATCGATCGCTGGATGCTCTCGCGCGTCGTCGATGCGACCAACAAGATCAACACCGCCCAGCGGAACTACCTGTTCAAGGACTACGCCGACACGATCTATGACCTGTTCTGGCGCGACTTCTGCGACTGGTATCTTGAGTCCATCAAGCCCACAATCCACGGCAACCCGAACCAAGCCGCCGTGCTCCGCGTCGTCTTCGAGTCCATCCTTCGCCTGATGCACCCGGTCATGCCCTTCATCACCGAGACCCTCGCCGAACGATTCGCAGAAATCCCGATGCCCGAGATCACCGGGTTCACCTTCGCGCCGACCAAATCAACCGAGACCCTCTGCCAGTCCGGTTGGCCCGAGCCCGTCGACGAGCTCCACGACGAGGTCGCTGAGGAGGCCTACGAACGCATCCGTTCGCTGGTCTCGACCATCCGCGAGATCCGCGCTCAATCCAATGTCGCCCCCAAGCGCAGGATCGTGCTTCATGCGACCGGCTCGCTTGCACAAGACATCGCCCGCTGGTCGCCGCTCGTCGAAACCCTCGCAGGCGTTGAATCCATCTCCTGCGAAACTCCGGACGGGCAGTTTGCATCGTTCACCTTCGAGGGCGCGGAATACCAGCTCTCGAACCTCGCCGACGCGCTCGACGCCGGGGCCGAGAAAGATCGACTCGAAAAAGAACTCGTATCAATAGAGAAATCAATCAATGGGATCGTGGGTCGACTCTCCAACCCGGGCTACACCGACAAAGCCCCGCCCCACCTTGTCCAGCAGACCCGCGATCAACTGACCCAACTCGAAAAAGATCGCGACGCCACCCAATCCGCTTTGGGCAAGCTCGGATGAGTGACACGGGTAGAAACCATTGGATTGCACTTGGACTCACGATCGTGGCCCTCGCCGGGTGTGATGCTGTGCCAACGCGCCAAGCCGAGCCAGCGACCAATCCCAGCGCCGACATCGGACGATTCGTCGCCGATCGTCAGCCCTGGACATTCAAGGGTAGCAAGGGGTGGGCGTACTTCACGCCCAACGCGATCATCCGGACCACCTCAGATGATCGCAAGATCCTCGAGCGGCTCCCACCATTCGTCGAACTCGCCATCCTCCATTACCAGTCCGACATCACCCGCCTGCCTCGCCCTGCAGAGACCATCGAGACCTACTTCCTCGATACGCGCTCGCAATGGGAGACCCTCACCCGCTCGCTCATGGGCGATCGCGCCGGGATCTACCTCTCCATCGAACGCGGCGGGTACTCGGCGAAGCAGATCGGGGTCTTCTACGACATCGGACCCAAAGACTCGTTCGTGATCTGCGCCCACGAAGGGTGGCACCAGTATTCCCATTCGACCTTCAAGGACCCCATGCCCGTTTGGCTCGACGAGGGCGTCGCGTGCATGATGGAGGGGTTCAAGTGGGACGATCAGTTCCCGGATCACCCCCGGTTCCTGCCCTGGGCCAACACCGAGCGCTTCGATCAGCTCCGCGATGCGCACACCGCCGACGCGCTGATGCCGATCCACGCACTCTTGACCCTTCGCCCCCAAGACCTCATCGGCGCATCGACCGGCAAGCCCACCGCGCTCACCTACTACGCCCAGGTCTGGGCGTTGATCCATTTCCTCTCCGAAGGCGAAAACGGGCACTACGCCCCGGCGCTCGAACAGATCCTCCGCGATGCCGCTGGCGGCGAGTTCCGGTCAAAGCTCTCGGCCACCGCCCTCCGCGATTTCAACATGCGACGAACCGGACCTATGACGCTGCTGGGGTATCTCCCAGACGGGACGACGCTCTCCCAACTCGATCGCGAATATCAGCGGTTCATCGCCCAGATCGTCCGCGTCGGAGCCCGCAATCAAATCGTCATGGGCCAATCCCCGATCAAATAGACACCGGGCATGAAAGATCGCACCCGAGCAGATGCTCGGGTGCGATTCAAAGAAAGTAACCCTGTACTCTGCTCAATGTCTCAGCGGCGACGACGCAGCCCGACGAGCCCGCCGAGTCCGAGCAACGCAACGGAGCTCGGCGCTGGAACGATTGTGTACGAGAGGAACTGACCCGCGACAGACTGGTTGCCCCAGTCGTCGGTGGAGGGATCATTGCGGCTCAGGTGATCGACACCCGGATCGCCGCCACCGCCACCGGTGGTAAAGACATCAAATTCGATGACATCGCCAACGCTCAGCCCCAATGCTGCAAGCGAAGCGCCGACGCGCTGGACACCCGCAGCGTGACCAGCATCGCTGGCCATCACATCGGTGCCGGCCGCGTAAGTCGCGTCAGTCAGGTTCCAAACCGCGCCGTCGAACGAACGAAGCTCTGCACCAGCAGCACTCCCGCCGTCGTCAGCCCATGAGCCGATGAAATCAGTGATCCCACGACCCCAATCGACATTCCGCCCCCAAGAGTCCGGATCAACCGAGTTGTCGCCAGCATTGGCGCCGGTGTCCATCCCAACGATGTACTTGCCCCAGTTGGTGGCATCGAGGTCGCCGACCACGGTGATGTCGAAGTAGATGAAGTTGGCATCGTTGGTCACTTCAACCGATGCGATATCAAGGTGATCGAAACCTGCGAATGCAGCCGCGATATCCCCGCCATCGGCTTCTTGACCGGTGTTGTCACTGTATACATCCGCCTGTGCACCGCCCGCGACCATCGCGAGCACCGCAGCTGTCATTAGTGTCTTCCGCATTTTTCTATCTCCAAATATAGAGCCCCGCACAAGTGTGCGAAAAGCGAAACTTCTCCTCCAGATCCAACAGATGAACCTGTTTCCATATGAAGAATACACGAAACATGTTTCCCAAACAATGTAAAAAGGTGACCTCGGGGTGAAATTATGTCCTATTTTAGGACAATTCACTGCGAAAAACTGTTTGTTCGCATTTTAGTCGACATGAATAAACTGGTCGCGATCGAGATCTGGCGATACCCCGAGATAGGGAAGCGTCCCCTCGACGATCCGGCGGACCACCGGGCCGGCGACCCATGAACCGTAGTGGCGATTCTTCGAGACACGATCTGGTCCAATGTCATCGATCACGACGAGGACCACGATCTTGGGGTCCTCGGCGGGAGCCGCGACGATGAAACTCGAATAATGCTGCTTCTCGAAATACGCCTTCTTCGCTTTGGGTGCCAGCATCCCCTTCGGCGGGACCATCGCGATATGGGAGGTGCCAGATTTACCGAACATCGAATACCGTGGCTCGGGCTCATCGGGGTATTGACGCTTGGTATTGCGATCCATATTCTCGGCTACCGCTTGCATCGGCGCGATCGTCCGACGGGCCGCTTCTGGCTTGAACACCCGTTCGACGATGGTCTCATCACCGAGCATCCCCCGCTTAGAGCGATCACCAGCCGCGGTGAGTCGGATCTCGGGGAGCGTGCCCGCCATATCCCCCCTGCGAGCGAACACAGAAAACCCCCTCGCCATCTGGATCGGGGTCACCGAGACCTCGTACCCCATCCCCACCGAGGTCTGGGTGTAGTTGCCCCAATCTGCCTGCGAGGTGACGATCCCCGTCGACTCGCCTCCGAGCCCGATCCCCGTCCGATCTCCGAATCCCAGTGCCTTGATCGCCTGGCGGAGATCATCAAAGCTCAGGCGCTCGGTGGCGATCGACATCCCGATATTCGAAGAATGGCGGAGGACATCGTCCCAGTGCTTGGTGTCCGAGTACACGAACGCGTCGGTGATCACCCGCCCATAGCTCGTCACGATTGATTTCTTGTTGATCTCGAGGATCTCGTCGTCGGGGAGCAATCCCTGCGATTTGGCGAGTGTCCACGCGAAGGGCTTGAAGGTCGAGCCGGGCTCATACACATCGAGCAGGCATCGGTTATGCGCCAGCGCGGGCTCGACGCCACGATTCGGATCGGGTTCAAGCACCCGATAGCGAGGCTGATCCTCCTCGCTCGGCATCCGCGGACGCTCCGTGCCCAATTTGGGGTCCCACCACTCGACCTCCGCCAGATCCGGGATCTCACGGAGCACATCACACATCGCCAAGATCTCACCCGTATTGGGATCGAGCACGATCGCCCGCCCGCCCGCCGCGTCGGCGTCTTCGACTCCGCGCTCGAGTTGCCTCTGGACCTGACGCTGGATCTCGAGGTCGATGCTCAGACGGACATCCTGCCCCTTGTCATGCTCGATCCACGCCCCGCGCTGGACCCAGAGCGGTCGTCCTTTGACATCACGGATATAGGTCAACGAACCATCCACCCCGCGCAGTCGATCATCAAAGAGTTTCTCCGCCCCAAGTACTCCGAGCCGATCGCTCTTCCCCTCGACCACACCCATCTTCCCCACGATCGAACCCACCGATGCCTCGCTCGATTGCACCCGCACCGGTGTGTGCTCGAGCGTCACACCCGGGAGTTTGCCCTGCTTGATCAACGCCCGGACCCGGGCGCTCTGATCTTGATCGAGCACGCCCGCGACCGGGCGATAGCGTGAGAGCCGCAGCGGCCTGCCGCTCGCCTGCTGACCAACACCCTTGCTGCCACCGATCGCAGCGACACCGCTGGGCGAACTTGAGACAAAGTCATTCGTGGACTCGTTCTCCGCTGCGACCCGTTTTTCGTTGTTGCCCACGATCGACTTGATGATCGGTAGCGCGATCCGTTCGGGTGAGATCTCACAGATCTCGCCGAGTGTCATTACCATCCGATCGAGTGCCCCCGGATCGCTGTCCATCGCCCGTTCGAGCACCACCGGGTCCACGATCACGCGGTATCCGATCCGCGAGGTCGCCAACACACGCCCGCGCCGATCGAGCAGATCGCCACGGACGGTCTTGAGTTTCTGCGAGGTGGTCCGCGCCTCAATGAATCGACTCAGCTCATCGCTCGGCGCGACCTGCAGCTGCACCACCCGCCCAACAACAATCACCAACCCCAAGAGCGTGCCGATACGGAGCATCAGCGAGATCCGGTTGCTCCGCGCATCACGCTGGGCGTTTGGTGAAGTGCTCTCGAGCAGAGTATCGCGTTCGTTGAGCATGGAAGAACTCCCAATAACTTGGTATTTGTTGCAAAGCACCGGCCGTGTACAAGAAACACATCAATCGTCGATCAGGATCACCCGAGATCCGTCATTGAGGATCCAGGCGTGTTCCGCGCGGAACGCCTCATCCATCCATAGAAGCTCGGCTTGCGATGGATCGCTGCCCAAGCCCGCAAACTCGGGGATCTCGCCGAAGACGATGTCCACCGGATGGTTGATCGCTTGGGCATAGCCAATCTCTGGATTGAGCAACCCGGTCACCCGCTCGGGCGTGCACAGTTCGGAGATTTTGGCGCGAAGCTCGCCCGCCCGTTCGTCGAGACGACGAGTTTCGAGCCTTGCCTCGGCCATCTCGTGGGCGGCTTGGAGGCGCGACTGACGCACCGACAGAAGCCCGACGCCGCTGCTCCCGAAGACCAAAATCAAAGCCACCAGCTTGATAAACACCATCACACTCCCACCACCCGTTGCCCAACCGGAACTCGCACACGCATTACTTCGTAGGGATCTTGAGGGTCATCCCAACCTTGATGTCATTGGCGCTCTCGAGCCCGTTGAACTCGGCGATCTCGTTGGCTCGCTTTGAGGTTCCCAGCAACCTCATCGAGATCTCCCCGAGCGTATCGCCCGAGCGGACGGTGTAGCTTGCGTGCGATGTCTGCGCCCCCGATAGACGAGTACGGGACGATGCTCCCTTTTTCGCATCACTCGGGAGTTTGAGATACATCCCAATCTTGAGGATCGCATCGGGTCCGAGGATATCGGCGTTGAGCTCATGGATCTCCTGCCACCGATCGCCGTTGCCAAGTGTCCGCCGAGCGATCGCGATGAGCGTATCACCGGCAACAACCCGGTATGAGACCCGCGAATCCGTCGATTCTCTCGTCGGCAGCAGAACCGGCGTTTGAGTCTGCTTGGGAGCAATCTGGGCCGCCTTTGGGAGATCCATCTTATTGATGCGTTGCTTGATCTCCTCAGCAGCCTGGTCCAGGATCGAGCCGCGATCGCTCCCGTTGTGGATCGTCACCGGCTGGTGCGTCGAACCCATCGGGCGATCGCCCATCGCCTGAGAGATCGAATCGTCGAGATCCTGTTTTTCCCTTGTCCCCAAGGTCGCCACCGCCCCCATGCTGCTCGCCTCGGGGTGCTGTGCATCGAGCGACATCGAACTCGCCTGCGAAAAATGATCACTGACGAGGACGCCAACGACGAGTACGAGCACAAATCCGATAATGAGGGCGAGCTTGCTTTCTCTGGTCACGATCGCTTCCTTGCGGGTGAGAGGATACATGGAAGAATACACAGACTGCCCGAGCGTCGATCCTTGACCCCGAGCAATGAACAGAATCTGAATCTATCCGCCCGCGTTTCCGCGAACCGAGCGACACACCCGCAGCTTGGCCGATCTGGCCCGCGGGTTCGACGCGATCTCGGACTCGCTGCCCGTGACTACGCCTCTGGTGATCGGCTCGACCCATCCCGATTTCGCCCACTCTGAGAACGCCCGTTTCACCGGGCGGTCTTCGAGCGAATGAAACGCGATGACCGCGACCCGTGCGCCTTGACCAATCCAACCCGATTCCCCGCCTGCGCCCTTGCGAAGCGCGATGCCCATGACCCGCAGCAGCGCTTCTAAGCTGCCCAGCTCATCGTTGACCGCGATCCGCAACGCTTGGAAAGTCTTCGTCGCCGGATTGATCGAACCGCGAGGTCCGCGGCTCACCGAACGCACAAGCTCAGCAAGCCGATCAGTCGTTGTAATCGGCTCAACCTCTCTTGCAGCAACAAGTTTTGACGCGATGCGCCGAGCCGATTTTTCCTCGCCATACCGCCAGAGGATGTCCGCCAGATCGCGTTCTGGAAGCGTATTGACCAGTTCGGCTGCCGTGATCGGGGTGGATTGATCCAATCGCATATCCAAAGGCCCAGAAAATCGAAAACTCAGCCCACGCTCGGGATCATCCACCTGCGTGCTCGCAAACCCCAGATCCGCCAGAATCATGTCCGCCGACAACCCGAGTTCCCGCAGCCTGGCGGGCAAGTCCGCAAAGTTCCCACGGATCGCATGCACCTTGGCCGAGCCCGGATCATTCGGGCATAAAGCATTGACGACATTGATTTTGGCGCGATTTAAATTTCCCTGATCGAGATCGTTGAGCACGACCGTCCCGTTCGATCCGATTTTCTCGGCGATCAGTGCCGCATGCCCGCCGAGCCCGGCGGTGCAATCGACAAAGACCTCACCGGGCTGGGGATCGAGCAACTCGACCACCTTGTTGGGCAGCACCGGAATATGGCCGAGTTCATCGCTCATGGGGGGAGGCATGGGGGAGGATAGACCCATCCCATCCCCCTATCCTCACCCGTGCCCGATCCATCGCCTGTCATCACAACCGCCAACGATCAGAGCGATGTCGCCCAGATCCTCTATGGCTTATCCATCCGAGGCGTCCGCGCCAAAGCCCTCGAAACACACGACAAAAAGACCGACCGATACCGGATCATCCTCGAATCCCCCACCGAGATTCAACTCCGGATCGCAGCGGAGTCCATTGAAGGCATCTGGGATGCGATTCTTGATGAGTACGAACGGGCCGTCACGCTGGGCGGGCACTGCTACTTCTGCCAGTATGATGTCGCCGGGCTCCCCCGCCCCACCACCTGCCCAGAGTGCGGCGTCGACCTCGACTCCGCCAAAGCCCGCCGGGCGATGCGCGATGGACGAAGGCTGTAACTCATCCTCATGGACGATTCTGACGAGTCCCGGTAGAACGGGCTTCCAGCCCGTTTCTTGCTCTTCCTTATCCCAGTGGCACAGGCATCTCGCCTGTGCTCTTGTTTGGTTGAGCAACCGGAGAAAGAAAAGACACAGGCGGGGCGCCTGTGCCACCAAAGAAGTGGATACCAAGAGACGGGCTGGAAGCCTATCTCACCAAAATCCCCTTGACGATTCTGTTTTTGTTTGGTATTCTTTTGGGTGCCAACCCTCTTCCTCGATCTCAACTCATTCTTCGCCTCTGTCGAGCAGCAGCTTGTGCCCAAGCTGCGGGGGCACCCCATCGGGATC
>Ga0316206_1002427_pt1 | contig 12568 bp, 24 predicted proteins | sample 6monthpyrite_MG_FD_204942 | JGI IMG/M metagenome (GOLD analysis project Ga0316206, IMG submission 204942) | Microbial mat bacterial communities from mineral coupon in-situ incubated in ocean water Damariscotta River, Maine, United States -... | ecosystem: Environmental > Aquatic > Marine >...
ACGCTTTGATGCGTCACTAGGGCGCGGCATTCGCAAACGCATTGTTATTGCGCTTATTGTAATTGGCTCATATCTTATTTACATTGCTAGCGGCTTTAAGTTCCCTCATGCCTAGCGCGTTAAAAATTGGGTTGGATATAGAGCAAGTTAAAAACTTAATTATTTCCCCTGTTTTAAAAAAAATAAATCTTTACTCCGAAAGCGCGGTTAACTTAATTATTGGTACTGCGGCGCAAGAATCACAATTTAAATATATTAAACAACTTGGTGGCGGGCCTGCATTGGGGTTATTCCAAATGGAGCCCAACACTCATGATGATATATGGGATAACTACCTTGCGTATAGAAAAGATTTAGCGAGTAAGGTGCGAGCACTTGCAACGCAGAAGCTATTTTTTGACCATGCCGCCGATGAAATGATTGGTAATGTTTATTATGCCGCGGCCATGTGCCGCATTCATTACTTGCGCGCGCCCATGGCTTTACCCGACGCCGATGATATTGAAGGCATGGCTAATTACTGGAAAACATTTTACAACACCGTTCACGGTGCTGGCACCGTTGACGAGTTTATAAGGCATTACCCCCATGTCCACTAGTATTAACATTGCCTATATAGCTTATACATTAATAATGTTGGTAGGCGGCTCAATACATTTGCTTGGCACGTTAATGGAAGAAAGCAGCGCGTTAGGTCGCAGAGTTGGCATAAAAGAATATCGCGCGAATCACCCGTACAAGTTAACGCTCGGGTTTTTTACTTCGATTGCCTGCTTAATTTTATTTTATAGCATGGACCAACTGAATATTGTTAGTGCGTTCTTGGCCGGCTATGCCGGCGATTCAATTGTTAAAAAAATTGCTAATACCACGCAATGGGGAGCACGATAATGCAGGCATATATTATCGCCGCTATAGTAGGCGTCGGCGTTTTAAGTAGTTACTTTAGTTATGATTATGGTGGTGCCCAATGTGTTAATGATTACCTGGTTAACAGCACCCAAAGTGCGCAAGCGTTTCAAAATGAAATGCGCAGCATACGCAAGCAAGGCCAGAAAGAAATTAATGACGCTCGAATTAATGCAAGGCTGTACAAAACAAAAGTTGACGCATTAACACGCAAAGCGTTAAACACTAACCCTGAATTTAAGGCGTACTATAATGCCCCTGTACACGATGAAGCGCTTGCCATTATTTTTGGCGATAACACCTATAGCAATATTACTAAGTAGTTGCGGCACCGTACCCATTGCGGTGCCGCAACCTTGTAATATTAACGGCGGCTATATACAGCCGCTTTATTTTCCTGTTCGACCACCGGGCGAAGTATTAAATTCCGATTTAATTACCATTATGCAAATATTGCGCGCAGATATTAAACACGATAATTTAATTAAAAATAAAGTATTGCTGCAGATAGATAAGTGTAATAACCCAAATTAATTTTTAGTTATTTAGCTTTTATGGTATTTATGTTCAAGCTCTTTGAGTATTTTTTTATTTTCACTCAAACCTAAAACATACCCCGAGCTGGCACTAACAGCACTTACACCAATTAAAACCAACACTGTAACGACTAAGCTTTGCAGATTTAATTTTGCATAGTGTTTGGGTGTTGGCGTTTTTTTTATAATTAAGCTTTCTAATCCTTCTCGCATTGATTGCGTTACTGAATTATTTTCAATGGCTTGAAAGTCGATACTTGTTTGTTTGTTTTTATGTATTGTCATGCTACCCACCTAATGACGTTAAGCGCGTCCGTGCAATACGTTTTCCTACCTCCACCAAGATTGGTGATGTAGTCATTAAATTATTAAACGGTATAAAACGCAAGGTTTAATAGGGTTTTTGGTATTATTTCACATTCTTATGCCTGAAATATAACTGGTAACTTTGAAAATTATAATATTTATTGTGGTTACATATATAGAATATTAATTATAATTACTTACTTAGTGTTGCCCCATACAATATTATAAAATTCCTTGAAGGGCTTTGGTAGGTACGTTTTATAGTTTTGGTAGCTATAATTTATATCGCCATCTATATAGGTTCGCAGTAAGTGCAGTCTATAACCACCTTCTTTGCCGTTCGCTATTTTTAGTATTTGTTTTTTTGTTATAATAAAGTCTTTTTCTGAAATGTTTTTACGTATTATTGGGTTGTATGCTAAACCGCCAAAATCAGATGGTTGAACAGGCTTTAATACAAGCTTATCACCGTCTATTATAACTTCTAAACTCTCACTTCGACTAAAATTAGCCGCTCTTTTCATTTGCACCACTAACCGCGCATGATCACCATATTTACCTTCCCAATAAAGGCCAAATTCAGGGTAGCCTGCACCGTGATTAGCTAGTGCCGGCGTCATTTTAACCACTTTAGATTTATCAAACTTAGATATGTCGGTGCTTATCGTGCCGCGCCTACTTAATGCTGCATCTAGTGTGGCGCAAGCCGATAAAAGGGTAAGTAGCATTATTATTATTATATTTTTCATTTACCATCCTTGTACTATTTTAATTTTATAGATGAATATAATTACGCTGTCATTCGCCGTGTTTCAATTAATGTTTTTGCCATTTTCGGGTCCAAATGATGCGTGTCCAGCCCATAATGATAGAGCGGTATCGCCATTTCCAATACGGTTAATGGGTTATTTTTATGCCCTAATACTTCCCCTTGCTCAAGTATCATTTTAAAAGCATCAATCAATAGCGGGGTGTCCATAGGGGTGTTGGCGGCCTCTTGTATACGCGGACCAGTACCATTAATTAGCCATTCTAGTGTTATTCCGGTATCGCCGGAGAGTTTAGCCATTGAGTCTAGGCTTGGTGCGGCACCATTCGGCCTACACCAGCCCGTTACCGTTGGCCCCGATAAATCACGTAAACGCGCATACTCAACTCGCTTGTTATAACCAGCATAATCCAACGCAAAAGAAATGCGTTCGGCATATCTATTATTAGGCTCTGCTTTCGTTTCGGTGTTCTTGGTAGGCATAGCCTTATTATACGCAACTAATATTATTAAAATAATTAAAATGTAATGTTGATCTATCTTAAAATAAGTGCTACCTTTCTTTTATGCAGGAAAATAAATGAAATCAACATTCTGGTGAAAGCATGAATTTAGACGAATATTTTAAATCTGAGAAACTTAAAAAGTGCCTTGGCGACACAATGGCTAAAATGGCTATGCGCCGTGGTGTTGCCCCTGCAAGTATTCGCGGGTGGCGGCATGGTGAGGGTATCTCGCTTGAAAATGCTTTCTGGGTAGAAGCAGACACTAACAGCCAAGTTACCGCACGTGAAATTAACGAATTCCAAAAACGACTAAAACAGGATTCTGCCGCATGAAAATGATTGGCTACATTCGCGTGAGTACCGATGACCAAGCGAAAGAGGGTAAAAGCCTTTCGATTCAAGGTTTGCAGATAAACCACTATTGCGAATTGCATGGCCATAGCCTTGATTTTGTTTTTATCGACTTTGGCGTGAGTGCATCGATTGAGCTGCAGAAACGACCCGCCGGCCAAGCCATGATGGCGGCCATTAAAGATAAAGATATTGACGGCATTGTATTCCAACGGTTTGATCGCATGTTTCGCATTGCCGCCGACGGCTTGATTACCGGTGGCCGATTAATTAAATGCGGCATAGCGGTGCAATCGATTAATGAAGGCGTAAACATTAACACCACTGCCGGTTGGTTGGTTTTTACCATGATGCTGGGCACCGCCGAGTATGAACGCAATAAAATTATTGATCGGGCACGCGAAGTAACCGCCGGACTGAAAAAACAAAACAAAGTATGGGGCCATGTGCCATATGGCTGCATTGAATATAGTGGCAAGGTTTACCGCTGCCAAGCTACTTGGCCTATGCGCGAGTGGATACAAGAAATGCGCGACAAACAAAAGTTTACTTTTAACGCCATTACAAAAATATTGTTTAAAAATAAAATTGAAGCACCTAAAGGTGGGTATGAATGGCATGCCAGTACGATAATGGGTTTGTGTAATTCGTTCCATGCACACAAGGTTATACCAATGCTTGATTCATACAACGAAACGGTTGTTTCAAACAATTTACAGCACTTTTATACAATTAAATAAAGGGGTAGGCCAATGACGATAAAAGTAAAAGACAGAAAAATTGGATTATGTGAGGGGTGGTGCGGCTGCGTTGACCACAACTTAGTTGACGGCCTTTGTGCAAACTGCCACAAGCGCACTAAAACCATTGTTGCTAGCAATGCTGCATTGAATGCAGCAAACATTAGCAAGCCTTTAAGTTTGGTGGGCTGTTAATGGATTTAATTATTACATCGGCACCCTTATTTTTATCGTCTTTGGCGTTAATTTTTTTACTGGGCTTACAGCAACAAAATGTTACCGCGCAATGGCATGGCTATAGTTTTTTAACATCGTTCGGTATTGCCGGCGCACAAATCTTTTTTATTAAAAGCACTGTTTCAACGGATTTGTGGGTGGGTGTATTGGCGATGGGGTTAGGTAGTGCAATTGGTGCATCGGCTTCGATAGTGGTGCACAATTTTTTACGCCGCCGCAAATCCGTGATTGGTGAAAGAATAAATTATTAAAAGGCTTAGAAATGACCACCAGAAATAAAACAATAAAACAATATGTTGATGCTTATACGCATGAAACAAATGTTAGTGAAGCAACTTTTGCTGACATGGTTGTTAGCTTGTATGTGTGCAACATTAAAGAAGTTGATCGCACAATAAAATTTCATATGAATGGCGATGCCTATAATGATATGCGCGCCAATGCGCAAATTTTGCGCCGGTTCTTTAATGGTGAAACGCGTTTACCCTGCGAGATTGAAGAGTCAATCGTATTGTCGTTACCCGTTCCATGGCGTGAAAGCCTGCTACAGGATTTAAGTGCACGTTACGGGCTGCTACCCACGCCGATACCATCGGAGAGTGATTGTGATATTGAGAATGCCGGCGATTTATTTAAAGAGTTTGGCGAGGCGCTGCAAGCCCTTAGCCCGTTACTGACTGATGGCCGGATTGATAAAACAGATTTACCGCACGCCGATAAATTCTTAAAAGAAGTAAACGATGTAATGGGTTTACTAACTAGCCTAACCATTAAGGTGGGCGACTTAAAAAGAGAGAGCAATATTAAAGTTGTTCAGTTTAAGAAAACATAAAAAAGCGCTTAACGGTTGCACCCGTTAAACGCGTGTATTACACAAAATCAGTATCGATGCATAACACAGAGGGAATATTACATGGCAATTACAGTTGAAGCAAATCGAATTGCGCTTGAAAGAAAAATGCCGTTATCGAAATTAGAAATAACCGTATGGCAACGTTGGTATAAAGGCCGTTCTATGTTTTACATTATGGAAATACGAGGCAGAAACAGCGCGCCGTTTTACCTGGTAAAAAAAGGTGCGCGCCATGGGTGAGGTTACGGCATTAAAAATAAAAACAATTACTTTACCGGGTGATATGTTGGTAATTGCAACTAATTTTTTAAACCAATTGGTTGCTAGAAATTACGCTAAAAATACGGTTGCATCGTACCGGCATGATTTAGAGCAATTTATCGGTTATTGCACGCAACACGATATTTTATTGGTGCAGATTGTAACAACCAATGTATTAGATGATTTTATTAATGCATTACTGCAAGGCGAACAAGTAAAGCCTATTACCGCACGCCGTAAAACCGCCACATTACGTGAGTACTTTAAATACTGCAAAAGCCGCGGGCTTATTAAAGTGTTGCCGACCGATGGTATGGCAAAAATAAAAGTACGTAACTCGGTTGTTATCGCGCCAACCGAAAACGAATTATTAAAAGTGATTGAGCATATTGATATCACCACGCCGATGGGGTTGCGTGATCGCGCTATGATATATTTAATGTTTGATGCTGGCCTGCGTTGCAGTTCAGTTTGTAGTATTGATATTTTTAACCCTCAAAATCCACCCAGTAATACGACATGGCCAAGTGGTGTTGTGACGTTTACAAATAAGGGTGGTGATATTGAAGAAAACCCCATTAGTGCCACCACCTTGCTCTATATAAAAGATTGGTTAGCCGTGCGACATAATTTTGTTGCCAAAGGCAAGCCGCCAACGAGCGCCATGTTTATTGGCCACGGCCGTGGCCGTATATCTCGCCGTGGGTTTTTAGCGCGGGTTAAATTTCATGGGGCGAATGCAGGTATGCCGCATTTACACCCACACTTATTTAGACACCGACGTGCGGTAGATGTAATGACAAATTTAGGCGTGCACCATGCGCAACATTTATTAAAGCATGCCAACCCAGCCACTACGATGGCCGTATATGGCGGGCATTCTAGCGTGCAAATGCGCAATGATTTACGCAGTAAGTGTGCGTTAGGGGTGGCGGTATGAAGTTAACGATTAACACAAATGATTTACGTAACGTTGTTAATAATACGGTTATCAACTCAAAATCAACCTTAGATGTTTTGCAGCATGCTTTATTTGAAGTCTGTGGCAACAAAGCGTTGGCCCATATAAGTGTTAGCACGAGCAACGAAGTTGAAACGCTAACGACTTATATGGAGGGTGTGTGCAATAAAGAAACCGCTGCGTTTACGGCAAGTGTACAACAATTAAAGGCCGCGTTATTTGGCATTGACGATGAAAGTGTGGTTTTAAATTTAAGTGAACGGCAGCTTTCATTAATTATTGGCCGACGTAAATATAAAATTCAAACGTTGCCGGCTAATATTTTCCCAAAATCCAATGACGATAACGAAGAAAAAAAGCAAATGGATATTGCGGCATTGCGTGAAGGGCTGCAGTCGACTCAATATTGTCGCGATAAAACGAATGATTTAACCATATATAGCGGCATATGTTTCGATGTTGATCATGTTGTGGCGCTTGATGGTAGGCGTTGTGCGGTATCGCCATGCCGTACCGGTTTGGAAAACACTATTGTTATCCCCGGTCAAGCTGTGTCCAGTATATTGAAAAACCTAATTGATGGTTGTAATTTTTTCGTTCAATCCATTGGTGAAACGGTTATTGGGGTTCGGTTTGCAACCGATGCATTTAGTTTAACCGTTAGAACGCGCACTGAAACATACCCAAACTGGAAAGCGGCACTCATTGATATTGATAAGGCTGATATTCATACCGTTTTTAATGGCGATAATTTAGCAAGCGCGATTAAAAGAGTAACGCCATTTTCATTAAAAAACATTGACGGCAAAAAGTGGCAGCGTATCGCCGTTGCTAGTGGCGAGAATAAACTTGCAATCACTTGCCTTGACGGCTCCGCTGATGATTATGCCGAATGTATTAACGCCGATGAATTTAACCTTGAGATAAACGCGATGTATCTAACGGATATGTTGGCGGCGTGTGGGCAAAACGAGATTACATGGCACGCTAACAGTGCGGAAAGATTGCAGGCGTTTACGTCAAAAGATAGCGTGGCAACCCATTTTATTATGCCAATGGGTGCAGAGGCATAATGCAGCGCCAATGCCCCCGTTGCGGCTTAATGAACGCATTACAGCGTGCAACATGTTCATCATGTTTAACGCCGTTACGCCAAAAACGTTTTCATATGGATAGAAATAAAATTACATATATTCATGTACTTAAAAATAGGAAAGGTTTAACCGATGAATTCTATCGCTTACGGTTAAATGCGTTGGGTGTTAATTCATGTAAAGAATTAAAGGCTGCCACATATTATAAATTTATTAACGGCTTAAAGGCTTTACCCGATGCAGCATGAACTTACGCGTGAATTAGCACCGCCATGGGTTAACTATATAGGGCAACAACCGTGGGGCACCTGGTATGGCTTTAATAAAAAGCCGATTAAACCAAAATTAAAAATGCCACGCTCGGCATTGCAAGAAATTGAGAGCGGGTGGTGCAGTGATGGCCGGCGCATTATTTTACAAAACGATAAAGCCAATGTTTATTGGTATAGAACTTTAAAGGAAATTTAACAATGGCACGTGGCGTAAACAAAGTAATTTTAATTGGCAATTTAGGTAAAGAACCTGAGTCTCGAAACACGGCGGCCGGCCAAATGGTAACAACCATTTCTTTGGCGACGTCTGAAAGCTGGAAGGATAAAAGCACCGGCGAACAAGTGGATAAAACCGAATGGCATCGCGTGGTATTTTTTCGGCGATTGGCCGAAGTTGCAAGCCAATACCTTAAAAAAGGCTCAAAAGTTTTTATCGAGGGGAAATTGCAAACACGTAAATGGCAAGACCAAGACGGTAAAGATCGTTACACCACTGAAATTGTAGCTAATGAAATGCAAATGTTAGATACAAAAAATAGTGGGGCAGCGCAGGGCGGTAGCGCACAGCAGTACGCACAACAAAGCGGCAGTGCCCCGGCTATGAGTGGCAGCGATTTTGACGATGATATTCCATTCTGATTGATATAATAAGGAAATTAAAATGACAGCAATAAATTATCATTTAGACGAATTAGAAATTGCTAAGAACAAAGATGATGTTAGCCACATCAACCCAGTTTTTAGCGATAGCGATAAAATAATTTTGGATATTGGGTGTGGTGTTGGGCAAATGTTCGTCGCAATCGATCCAGTCGACAAAATGTGTATAGGTATTGATATTGATGAAAACGCAATTCGATACGGCATTGAAAACTACGGTGATAAAATTCAGTATATTTATTCGAATGCTAAAAAGATTCCGCTACCTGCGAATTTATGCGACTTCATTTATTCTCGCGTTGCGTTGCCGTACACGAACATACCTAAAACACTTAGCGAAATTAAACGCGTACTTAAAGATGATGGTCGCGTTTGGTTTACGCTGCACAAAAAGCAAACCGCTATCGATAACATTAAATTAGCCATTAAAAAACGAAGCCCTAAAGAGTTTGCGCGTAACATTTATGTTTATGTTAACGGTTACATTTTGAAATACTTTCATAAATCACTTCCATTTTTAAATGGTGAACATGAAAGTTGGCAAGATGCAGGCGGCTTTACAAGCCTAATGAATAAAAAGGGTTTTGATGTTGATATTACCGAAACGGATGAACACATGATTGCCGAAGGTCAAGCATCCAAATTCAGATTATAGGTGAAGTATGACGCACGATGAAATAGTTCAGTCCGGTGCAAAATGGCTAAAGAATAAATGCTCTATCGTTGTTACCGAGTTAACTTCTTGGGCTTCTGAATCACCTGATGTTATCGGATTTAATACTCAAGGAAGTATTTTGATTGAGTGTAAAGCAAGTCGAGCAGATTTTTTATCTGATAAGAAAAAGAGTTTCCGACGAAGACCAGAAAATGGTATGGGTATTTACAGGTATTACTTGGCGCCAAAAGATTTAATTTCAGCCAATGAAGTTCCCGATGATTGGGGTTTACTTAGAGTGACCGCAAGAGGAGTTGGGGTAGTTAAAAAAGCGAGGGCTCAAGAGGTTGATCATCATAATGAAAAAATATTACTTATGTCATGCTTGTGTCGCATTGGTCAAGATGCGCCAAAAGGTATAAGTGTTAGATGTTATACGCATGAGACAAAAAATACGGCCAGTATCAGCGTAGATAGTAACAATCATTAAAAGGCATGAAGAGCATAACTAAGAAAATAGTTTTACCTGATTGGACTAGGTGGCTAGCTCAAAATTGTAATGGCTCTTGGTACGCTTATGAATTTCTACCTGTTCATGACGATATGGAAATGGCTTGGCACGCTCCAGATGGAAAAGAAGAATTAATTTGTGATGGCGTTATAAATAAAGCTACGCGCAGCACATTAACAAGAATAGTTTAATTAAAGATAAAGCGGAAGAATGATGTGAGTGATTTTAACGTGAAAGCAAGCAACCTGTTATTAATTGCAGACGATCTAACTGATGATTTTATTGCTGATATTTTGCGTGAAGGCGCAGGAGAAATAAAAAAATTACAGCATAACTTTAATAACATGGTTAAGCGTAATGCGGCGTTAAGAGACCGGCCCGACATCCCATCTAAAAGAGTAAAAGCAGTTGAAGTGTTAGTTTTAGATAATCTGAAGCTATCTAATACGGTAAAGCAGAAAGTGGCAATAATCGATTCTTTATACGACGCTCTATACCAGCTAATTGTCTTAAAAAGACACAAAGAAGTTTTTGGTAAAACAAATGAATATTTAAAGAATAGGGCTATCGCCTGGGAAATTGCAGGTAAAGCACTCGAGAATAAGTCAAGTGAGAATTATTGATAGGTGATAAAAATGGATCTACTAAATAAAAATTTAGCTGTAATGCAAAATATGAGTGATGATCAAATATTGAAAAACATACACTTCAATAAGATGCCAGAATTAATGGAGCCCACTGAGTTTTTTATTCATCAACTGCATACCAGGCTAGATGAAGGTGTAAATGATTGCTTTATTAATGATTGGGAAAAAGAAGATTACGACGATGAAATAATGAATTTAGAAAACCGCATTGATGAATGTCTTGATTTTTCGCGTGACGCACAAAGCGAATTAAGGATATTAAAAGCTAGGTTGCCGGACGATTTCACCGAGTCACGCGAAGCAATTGATGAAATAATTGAAAATCTTGCCGGTATGTATTAATGAAAGCAAGCCAATTGCTCCAATCAACAGCTGATCCTTTTGATACCGCTTGTATGCATGTACTTGAGTTAGAAGAATGCTTGCAGGGTTTAATTGATTTAAAAAACTACAAGGACCAATACGGCAAAGATGATTACTATAATGAAAATCAACCTCTAGCATGGAAAAGGGCGCGCAAAGCGTTACAGGTATAGACGTGAAAGAACGCGCTATAAAAATTATATTTTTAAAATAATCACAAAGGCACTAGCATGGATAAAAATAACCCTACACCAATCAATGATGAGCGATTAACCGCTGATATGAAGAGAATTCGAAATGGTAGCACCATGCTTTTTTACGTATCGGGTAATAGGTCAAACCAACCAGAGGATGCCGATATAAGTATCGAAGCGCCGCGCAGAGAATTACTTGCTAAATTAATCCGAGATAACTGGTATTGGGTTAATGACTGCCCTGAATGCAGCGGTGAAACACCAATGTGGGCTTACGTTAAATGCGATGTACACAATGTTTGCATTAAATGCAAAACACCACGTGGCGAACTAACAGAAACTCCCTGGGGGCATCAACTAGGGTTTATTTGCAAGCCATGCCATGACGCCGAACACTTAGCAAGTAAAATGGAAGCACTAGAAAAATTCAAAATAAATGATCACGATGAATGGTATTTTAATAGCACCAGTAATATCATTTGCCCACACTGCGCAAATCAAATAGAGCCAGATGAGATACACGAAAACACAACAATGGATTGCGAGCGATGTGACGGTGAATTTTCAGTTGATGTAGAATACACCGTAAATTATAGCACTAGCATAATCGGCGAAAGAGTAACCGCATGAGAATATCAGTGGATAAAAAAGATCCTGGCTTTAAAAAAAATTCCGCTTTGCATTGTGTATTATTTAACGGTGAAAAACTGGATAATTGTTTTACTGCAGATGAAGGAATGAGTAAAGCCTGGATATTTATTGTAGATTCAAACGATCAAATAATGTTAAACGATAAGCGCCAACCACAAACCGCATGCTTAAATGGCAAGGTTGAAATTATACAACCGTCTTTGAATGGTAACGTGGATGTTTTTTAATAGCGTCAATCATCATAGTCATATCAACGCCCAAATAATGAGTGGTGGTTTTAATGTTGGCATGGCCAAGCATCAGTTGAATGGCGCGCAAATCACAGCCGTTAGCCAACATATGCGTTGCCATGCTGGCACGCAACATGTGTGGATAAAAGCCGGTCCACGGTTTGTTGTTAGCCGTAAATTGTATTTTTTCAAAACCAGCGCCACATCCCAGTGCTTTGCGTGCATATCGATTAACGATATCCCAAACCGTTTTACCACCTCTAAATTGCTTACCTTTAATAGTGACGAACAAATCAAGTTTTTTACCGGGCTTAAAGCTACGACGCACAAAAATCCATTGCTGTACCAGTTTAACCATTTCCTGAGAGCACGGCACATAGCGATCAATGCCGCCTTTTCCCTGGTAAACATATACGCGACCATCATCAAAAACAGCGCCCATACTCAAGCTAGCAAGCTCGCTAGCACGCAAACCCGTTTCATACAGCAAACGTATAATAACGTGGTCACGAAAGCCCATAGGTGTTGCAAGATCTGGTGCCGCCAACAATTGGCCAACTTGGTATTCATCAAAAAAACGCACAATATTTTTAGCTTTATTGCGCGTACTTTTTGGCCACACACTAACAAAATCAATTGGACAAAAATCCGATTCATGGGCCCAACGGTAAAAACTACGCAATGCAGAAAACTCACGATTAAGAGTAGCCGCCGACATCTCACGGCGATTACGCAACCAAACAAAAATGGATTCTTTGCATGGGTGTAATAAATTATCAGTTACAGAAAGCCACCGTAAAATTACCGCAAGATAATCGTCGGCCGTTTTTTGTGACTTTCCACACTCAAGATAAAATCTATA
>Ga0316206_1002428_pt1 | contig 12562 bp, 14 predicted proteins | sample 6monthpyrite_MG_FD_204942 | JGI IMG/M metagenome (GOLD analysis project Ga0316206, IMG submission 204942) | Microbial mat bacterial communities from mineral coupon in-situ incubated in ocean water Damariscotta River, Maine, United States -... | ecosystem: Environmental > Aquatic > Marine >...
CTTTATCAAGAACTTAAGTTGAAGTTAATAAAATTAGGTTTAACTTAATCTGTTTCATTAATCTGTTGAAACTAAAGAGATATTATGATTATGACTCTGTGCCAAGGATTTATAGATATCCACTATTTTGAAGTACTTAAAAAGCCATGTTTAACCCACATGGCTTTTTTTATTTCAGCATGTTATGTAGTTCGAGAATCCTTTTAAAAAACATACCCCTTAACGGAATTAGAACTGTATGCCAAAAAATCTGATTATAGGTGTTGTTCAACAACCAAACTCTTTGAACTGGAAGAAAAATTTTAAGCAGGCCATCTTAAGTATAAATAAGTTCAGCCATAAGAAAGTTGATGTTGTGTGCTTTCAGGAAGCTTTCCTTAGTGGTTATCATCCAGAAGTAATTACTTATTATTTTGATGAGATTGATTGGTATTTGGAAAGAGTTAAGGAGCACGCTTATAAAAAGAAAACTTGTGTTGTTATCCCTACTTTAAATAAAATAGGAAAACATTGCTATTCAGCTGTATATGTCTTTAATTCTGATCATGGGGACTCTGTAATATATAAAAAAGGGTTAACTCCTAGTGAAAAATTAGTTTTAAAGCCAAAAAGTAGCCGCAGAAAATTCAAAGTTAATGGAAGCGAATTAGGTGTTTTAATCTGTCGTGAAATGGAAGATAAGCCATATAGCTATTTCAAGAAAGATAAAATGCCAGATTTAGTCTTATGGCCATCTTATTGGGGGTGGCAATACAAGTCGAAGTGGGGTCCCATTAAGTTCTCTGATGGCAAGAAAGATAAATGTCACCAATTGATAAGCAAGATCAAAAAACCACTTGTTCAAATAAATATGTGTTCAACTTTTGGAAAGAAGCCGAATAGTATCGATAAATTTGGTAAATCTGTTTTTGTAAACTCTGATAATAAAAAAATTGGTGTTGGGGCATACGGAAAAGAAGATCATATTCTTGTGCATTTTGACGGAAAAAAGTTACGAGAGGTTGAATCATTGAACTGATAGTTCGAGTCCCAAGAGGTTGGGTTGTTGAGTCATTTGAATATTTCAGTAAGTTAAGTACTCATTTCAAGAATCGTCCACTAGAGGGCACCATCTTTAAAAACCTCCATTTATTGGAGGCTTTTTTGTTTTTACACTTAAAAAATCAATATATTATGTGGTTCGAGAATGGATAAGAGGAGAGAGCTTTGAGACTTTATATTATTACTGGAGGGAGTCAAGGTCTAGGAAAATCAATATCTATTTTATTAGATAAAGAAGAAAATACTATTGTGGATATTTCTAGAAGTTCAGCTGAGTTTCCCTGCGATTTATCAGATATTGATACCATTTCTTTAGTGGTGCAAAAAATATTTGATACATATTTACCAAATAAATTTACAAATATTGTTTTAATAAATAATGCTGGGATGATTCAGCCAATTGCTCCCGTTGGAAAGCTTTCCCATGAAGAGATTGCAAAAAACTTGAGTGTAAATTTAGTGGCACCGATAATTTTGTCCAATGAATTTTTAAAAGGAACAGCTGATTTTTCAGGAAAGCTTAAGATTGTAAATATTTCATCCGGTGTGTCTAAACGACCAAAAGCTTCATGGGTAGCTTATTCGGCATCGAAAGCAGGCCTGGAAAAATTTTCAACTTGCCTAGCAAGCGAACAAGAGGGGCGTTGTGAAGTTTTTTGCTGTGATCCTGGGTTAATAGATACAAAAATGCAAAGTACTATCCGAGATTCAAGTTCTACCGACTTCCCCGAGGTTGATCGTTTTCGAACATTTAAAAATGATGGTTCCTTAGTCTCTCCTAATGATGTTGCTTATAAAGTTTTAAATGAAGAAAATATTTTATAGGTATTTCTAAGTTTCTTGTTTGATATTTCTAAAATGAAATAACTTTATCGACGTTTTAAACTTCGCTATAATTTATTCCTCAAAAAATGTATTCCTCGAGGGTTAATCGTTGGAGGAAATATGAATTTTAAATTAGAGCAAATTCAAGAGATGATTTATGTGATTCGTGGACAAAAAGTGATGGTTGATAGCGATTTGGCAAGCTTGTACGGTGTTGAAACCAAAGTTTTGAACCAAGCGGTAAAGCGTAATCTAAAACGGTTTCCAGAAGATTTTATGTTTCGATTATCCACAGAAGAATACAGGTCTTTGAAGTCACAAATTGTGACTTCAAAAGTTGGAAGTGGTGGAAAACAAAAGCAACCCACTGTTTTTACTGAAAATGGGGTAGCAATGCTTTCCGGGATTCTTAATAGTGACCAAGCAATTGAGGTGAACATTGCTATTATGAGAATCTTCACAAAGCTTAGAAGTTTTTTAATGCTTGAGAAGGAACTAGTTGGTCGAGTGGACAGACTTGAATCAGGAACTAATCAAATGTTCAAGGTTGTATTTGAGAGATTGGATGATCTAGAAGAGAGACCTACTAATTTTCCAAAAGATAGAAAAAGAATAGGTCTTAAAAACAAAAATTGAGTATTGCAGTTCAATAATCGCCCACTTCGGGGCACCATCTTTAAAAAGCCACTCTTTGTAGTGGCTTTTTTTATTTATTCCATATACTTAAATCTCGAAACGGAGCAGTGGCGCCACCTCCGAACTTTGAGAAATAAGACTCATCAATTGAGTGCCCTGAATCTCAGAAACCGATGGCCACCAGCTAAGTCGCCCTTTAGCGAACTTGGCGTGCCCTGTCCAACAGGCACGTCCATCGAAGCAGATCATTTTGATAGCATCTCCTCGTTTACTACGAAAAACAAAGACGTGGCCACTGAGTGGGTCGTTTTCCAACAGTGATCTAACAATGCCAGAGGGCCCTTTGAACGCCTTTCGAAAATCGACAGGTTCTATGGAAATGAATACTTTTACAGAGGTCCAAGCTGAATCATTGGTCAAACACCTTAATGACTGTGCCACATAAGAATAACCTCTATTACAGGTACGGAAGAGCTTGGAAGCTGAATGAAATGAGAGAGTCATCTATTGGATGGCTGCGCATCCAGCGATGATCTTGCTTGGCGCTGAGGCAATTTTCTGGTTTTCTGGCCGGATTTCGCTCATAAAAAAATGCTAGTGTTTCCGGTGCGATAAGACTTTTTATAAATTAACTCCTCTCTCGCCCCATTTAACTGCTAATTTTATGCCAACTATGAAATATTTACCTTACATACAAAAGTTTTTATCTCCGGCCTATTAACTGCAGTGACCCCTGAAACACGGGGGTTGGCCTTCTCCTGATAAATTGTTAGCAACACCTAGTAATTCAGTTGCACTACATAAAAGTGCTACTAGCTTTCCTTGACCCATGGCCTTAGGTGTAATAGTTAGAGTTTAAGGCACCTTGGATTTGGAACAAATATCCCGCCGCGCCAATGCTTGGTTTTTATTGTTACTTTCCCTTCGGATAAATATTTTTTTTATTAAGTGGCTCTTCAATATTTTTTGGATCATTTTTTTATTTTTAACTACCTCTCTTTTTTTCAGGCTATCCATTTTACTAAATCAACTTTAGACTCTGGGTCCTTCACGAAGCTCTTCGTAAATTTTCAGATCATTTGTCCATTGAGAAAATTTCTTTGGTTTCCATTTATTACTCATATTCTCGTAAAAGGAGTTATAGAGGCAAAAAGTTTTGAAGTCTGTGAGTTAAAAATATGAAATATGAAATATGAATATCTTGAATAGCTTTATACTGCTACTAATTACACCACTTATTTTAAAGAAAATAATTTTTCTATTCCTAAGAAAGTAAAAAATAAAGTAATAGAGTTTTATCGAAGAGATATAGAAAATCCTCAGTTTGAGGTATGCTATGACGTGAGAGGGACCAAATTAAAATGTATTTTCCATTCAGGAAGGACGAGGATATTCCAGGTAAAAAAATAATCACTTCCAAGTTAATTTACTTTTCTTTCCAACTGGCAGACCTCTTGCAAATTTAACACTCTTCTTTTTCTTGATGAATCATCTGTTGAGGCGAATTGCAAAGCATAAATTAGGGCCTTATGCTTATCAGACTTTGCAGAGTTAATTAAAAAATTGTATAGCTTTTCTTGTATTCCAACCGGCCGTGTAGCAGTAAGTTCGTAATAAAAGAAATCTCGAATTGATCTTATATTTTGCAAAGTCAATATTTTATATATATTTCGAGGATTCATTTCACGGTATGGCCACTTTGTTGCTTGGCAACCTATTGTCGTAAAAGGAAACATAATAAATATGGTTGTTATTATTATTCGCATGTCTCTGCCTTTAGTTTTAATTCGTATATATCTTCTTCAATAAAGGGTTTATACAAAACCCTACTTGGGTCATTATAAAAAGAGGTTAACAAAATATGATCAGGTACAAATACCTTCTCTACACAGCTCAATTTGAGTAAATTTTGTATTTTTTTTGCCGTTTCGATGGGCAAGTAGCTACATTTTTCATCATTGTTAACGTTTGCTATTGCGGTTTCTTGGAAGCTAAATTTCAAAGAATCTAAATTAGTTTTCACTTGGTCGTAAATTAATTTCTTCTTTTCATTTGGATTCGCAATCATTTTTTTAAAGGTCTGCAAAGAGAATCTCATTTCTTGTTCAATATTTGGCAAGTAAAGATCAATTTCTGGCATGCAATGCTCACAATCTTTTTGAAACGTTTGTGTTATTTGTAGAGAACTCATTTTAACACAAAATTTAGTGAGGGTTTTCCATATTTTTGTCGTATAAGGTTGCATTAGAGGTTGATAATCATTTTCTTCTAGGTATTTTTGATACTCTCTGAGTTTTTTTTGCGTACTTTTGGTAATTTTCCTTAACGAAAGACATTTTTCAATTACTTGATGAACTTCTTTTTTCTTTTTCATTTTTTCCAATGCAGAAGCCTTTGGTGTCTGATTGTAGTATTGATTATTCGATATACCCCTAACTTTGGAAACTTTTTCCATAATAGCAGAAAGGTCGCTCCAGCTAGGATGCGGTACAATTTTAATTTTAGGAAGAATAGGCAGAACATCTAAAACATTTTGAAAGCAAGGTGTCGAATTTTCACTTTTTTGATCCGCGCATTCACTTAGTCTGTACAAGTTTAAAGAATTTGATAGAAAGGCATAAGGGTTTCTACTGTCAGTAAAGTAGTCGACCTCAGTCTTTGATTCATTTAAAACTCTTTTTTTAAATAAATCTATTGCCTTCTTTAGTTTATTTCGACCATTTTTTGTTAGCATCGTTCTATTCTTTTTCTTTTTCTTTTTTTCTCTATGCTCTAAGCATTCTTTTTCAGCGGGGTATCTCCAAGTTGGGTTTGGTCTCAATGATTCCATTTTAATGAAGAGCTTCCCCTGCCCTTCGCGATGGAGTTTGTTGCCAAGCGAATTAATTATCTTCGCTTTACAAGGGTCATTTTGTTTAAAGAGGCATGAAGGTGCTAAATTTAAATTATAGGTTATTATATCTAGATCGTCCTTTTTGACCCATCCCATTTTTTTGCCATCACCACTTCCAATTAAATTCCAAGATTCAAAGTCACAGTCTATCGATCTACTTAAATGATAAAAGTTATCACCAAGCGAAACTTCTCCGATTTTTGGAAAGTTCTTTTTGGTTCTTAGTTTTTGATATTCAATATCTTCATCATCGTTGCCTACTTGGCAACGGGATGGCGATTGATATATTGCGATTTTAGAACTATATTCCCTTGTTTTCTTTAAGGATGAAGTCTCATTATTATTAGGAATTTTCTTATTACCAAGTAAATCATCAATCTGTTTCATATTATTCAACACAAAGAATCCATAATAATTTATGGATGGCGCTTTTCCTTCCTGCACTGACCTTTTTACTCGTTGCTCACTTTTTCCAATATTGTAAAGTGTTGCTAAGAGCCCTGGCCTATTTGATATATCAAATCCCTGTTTCATATAATCATCTTGCGCCTTTCTAATAATCGCCGCCATGTAGCGAATAGACTCTTCTGGCTTTAATAATGCTTTCGAAATTTCATCCACTGTCCTAACTTTTCTCTTGTCAATTTTAGCTGCCATTTGCTCAACAGGAAGCGCCGCTGACATTTTTATTTGACCGAATCCAAAGGTAAATTCTTTTCCTAATAATTCTCCATTATCGAAAAGACCTGATTTCACTAAAATGTTTTGGATATCATCAAAATATGAATTATTAATGCCATTTTCAATTATAATAGAACCAACTATGGCCCTCTCATCTATCCCATATTTCTTCGCGACTTTTTTAATATAAGGGATGAATTTTTTTGTCATCAAAAGGACCGCTCTGGCAGGTTTAGACCACTTGCCACTTCTGTCTTTAAGTTTTGGACAATATTTAGGGGTCATTTTACATATTCTTTTATATTCATCGTGAGGACTAAAGGTTTCCTTTGAAAAGACCATTGAAAAATGCAATAGGCTTATTTGAGCAATTATGTTGGCTATGATAATTTTTCTCATGACACTTTATCGGCTTATTTCTATAGGATCTTTAGATATGCCTATTTTGAGTTTGAGTGTAAAAAGGACCTATAAAATAGCAGAATTTATTGTCATGTTTGGCATCGGTTGTTAAAATTTCTAGCATCATCAAAAAGTTAACAAGGACGCTAATATGAATGTTTTGACCTCGATTCTCGTATTTCTCTTTTCCATGGCCTCATTTGCAGGAATATCTTTGGATATAGACTTCAAAAATAATGATTCAGGAAAAGTGACCAAGTTTAAGAAAACAATTGAAACTTATATAGATGAGACCCAGACGTTCAAGATTCCAAATTCAAACAAAATTGTAGAAATCAAAGTTACTGATAGAATCCCAGAAGTCCTAACAGATGGTCAAAAATTTGATGACCAGGTTCTTGTCGATATGAAAGTCATAGAAATGGTCAAAAATGAGCGTAAAGTAATTGTCTCACCCAAAATAATTACGGTGCTGGGAAAAGAAGCCATGATGGAAATTTATGAAGATGAGTCCAGAAAAAAGCCTATGATCAGCCTCAAGGTAACCCCAAAAAAGATTTAATACAGTATTTGTAGGTGTTTAGGCAGCCATCTCTAATATCGCAGTTCGAAAATCGTCCACCATTAAGTTTGAAGACCCCCTAAGTATTTTGATTGGTTTATAAAATATTAAGCTAGGCTAAGTGTTATTGGTTTGTCATGGGAGGTTCTGAAAATGCTAGTAGGTTTGATTTTGCCTGCTCTTTTATTTCATTCTCACAAGGCAGCGTTGTAGATGAAAAAGTATTAGTAGAGGCCTATGGTTCTAGAGCTAGACCAGATGTATGGCCTGGTAAGATTAGTGGAATTAATGCGCTTACTGCAGAGTTCGGTCTTTACTTATCTAATAATAAGTCGAGCGATCAACTTCAGTAATAACGTACCAGCAGACCGGTTAGAAAGTTTCAACTCACATGTCTAATGGCACCCGGACAAGTGCTTTAGTCGAATATTCGTTTTTTTCTTATAATTTTTCCACTTTAAAATTTAAAATAATACGAAAAAAATTCGATAAGATACTGTAAAAGCAAAATTATTATGGAACTTTAATTTGAAATTCTTATTATTTATATTCCTTTCAATATCTGCCTATTCTTTGGAACATGGCCATCGGTATTTAAATACGCTGAACCAATTAAATGAAAAAAATTTAGGGGCATTAAAGATAGAAAATCAGTGCCGAATAGATGAAAAAAAAAACTCAACTCTATGATGAACAGATAGATGAAGGAATATTCAGAAAGTGTGCAATGGACCTCTGTGGCGCACCTAAAAATTCTCCAAATGCCTACATATTAGATTTCAACTTTGATCAATATGTATCAGATGGTGTCATGAAGAAATTTGAAGAAATTGAGGGAAAAGTTAAAGAGCTAGCAGAGGCAGAGATTGCTAAGAATAACAAACTAATCGAAGAATTTAAAAAAAAGTATAAAAACGTGGGAGTAAAGTTAGACTTTTCTAAATGGGAGCCATGGGAGTATGAAACATTTACGTACTGGGTTTTCGATGAACATCTTGAGGTAAGGGTGGATAAAAGTTTGGAACATTCTAAAAGGCTTAGCATTACAGTAAAACACCCGAAAAGAGCATCAAATATTTTCAAGAGAGCATTAGACTCTTACGCTAAGAAAAAAAAATATGTAATTGAAAATAGTCTTTCAGATGGTGTCTATCAAAATTTTTACACCTTTGAAGAAGCAAAAGTTAAGATAAAAAATAAATTTGATCAAATGTGGAAAATTTTCAGTGACGAAAAAATTAAGAATCCTGATTTTATGGAATCTGATCAAGAAAATCTTAAAATAATTGAAGCACTAAGAGAAAAAATAGTATCAGTTAAATATGATGATATATTTGATCTTGGTGAAACTGCGCATGACCTCCATGATGTTAATGATCGAATTTTATTCGAAAAGAATGGAGAATGGCCTGGAAATGAAAATTTTTACACATGTGAGGAAGATAAATGCAGATTGGGAATTCAAGAATACCTTAATAATAAAGATTATAAAAAAATGTATGAGCAACTTGAAATAAATAACAATGATAAAAGTTTAATTTCAGACAAATTGTCATATTGTAAATCTCAATTGGCGATGAATGGACTAAAAGATTATGATAAAGAAGATTTTAAAAAAAATATTCCTGAAATTAAAAATCTATTTTTAAAAAATGTATTCAAAGATTACAAAAGTAGTTCTCAAAAAGATTTTGAATTATATTTAAATAATGAACTAAATTTAAGCTTTGAAGGGAAAAAACCTCCCCGTGATATCGATAAATTTTTAAAAAAAATTAAAAATAGCTATAAATCGTTTAAGGAAAAATCACCTCTTAAGATAAACTACACAGAGAAGGATGCTAAATTTTTTGTGTCTGAATTATTGGGTAAGCTTAGGGGGGACGCGTTTAAGCCTTTAAGGAAATTATACATGTGTGATAGTTCTGACTTTGTTGCATGGGATGGTTTTGCAACGAAAAAGATGTTGGCCGAAGATGGGACTGGAGCAATCGGAGCAGATACTGACCTCTCCAAGGATAATATATTTATATCAATGTTTAGTTGTTCTCATCACCAGCACGGCCAGATAATACTAGCACATGAATTAGGCCATGCTCTGAGCTGGGCATATGCTGATAAAAAATTGAGTGAAGCAAGCTATGATAAATACAAAAAGATAAGGCAGTGCGCGACACGTTTATATACCGATGGTGGAAATATGTATGATTCACTTATTTTTTCACACGAAGGAGATATGCGTAGAACAGAAGAAGATACAGCAGACTTGATTTCTTATATTGCTTATCCGAATAAGGAAACTCTTTTTGAATGTAGTTTGCTAGAGCCGAGTTCAAATGGTGAAACTTATAAAAATGTAATTTTAAATAATAAAAATGATGTCTCTAATGGGCATTCAACTTCATTCATGAGAATATTACAAGAGGCAATACATAAGAAAAAGAAGCTTTCAAAATCATGTCAAAATATTATTGATAAATATAAGGATAAATACAGGTTTGAACCATGTTTTTAAAGAGAGTCATCATGATATTATTCTTCCTTCTTGCATCAGCATATGCTGATTCTTTAATTGTAAAAAACAAAAGAAAGTCATTTTTGATTAATTATGGAAAAAATGAGATAAAAATAAAGGGCCATCTATTAAATCTCTCAATGACCAGAAATAAATGTAATGACGACATAATGGATAGATTTAACTTGAAAATGAAAAAGTTACTGAAAACCAAACCTCTTTCAAATTTTAAAGGTGATAATGATATTGCGTTTAAACTTGGTGGCAAGGAATATTTTGAACACACAAAGTCAAGAGTAGGAAATAGCCTTTCCCAAATTCCAAATGAAATTCAAAGAATGAAATTTGAAGAAAAATTTAAGTGCGGAAAAATAAACACGTCGGAGAAGTGAGAATACCGGTGACTCTTTTATATCCTGTAACATTTCGACCTTGAGCAATTGGTTGGCCTTCCCCAGATAAATTATTAGCAACACCTAATAATCCAGTTGAGCTACAGAGAATTGCTACCAGCTTTCCTTGCTGCATGCAAGAGTGGTATCACTCAATCTGGGATTAGCCAGCATATCGCCAAACTTGAAGCTGGGCCAGGGACAACTCTTTTTCTACGTTTAAAAAGCGGACTCACTTTAACAGATACCGGTAAAATTTTAATGAACTATCTTGAAAAGATTTATCAAGAAGAGGAAATACTATTAGAGCTTCTTTCTAAAACAGAAAAATCATTACAAGGGCCTGTTAGGTACTCAATGCCTGGTAGTTGCTTAATGTCTCCTCACTTTAGTATGATGTTTAGTGTTAAGGAGAGGGGCTTTTCTCAAGTAGAGCTAAAGGTTGATGTGTATGACTCTGAAACTGTTGTGGAAAAGGTATTATTTGGTGAATCTGATTTTGGGTTTATAACGAAAGATATTGAACACCCTCAAATATCACAAATAGAATTTTGTCAGGAAAATTACGTATTTGGATAGAGTGGATGCAGAGACTCTACTGATCTCAGAGAGTTCTTTTTGAGTCCAACCCTTTTAAAGGCGCAGTTCTTTTACTACCTGGCCTGGAGTTAAAACGATTCTCTTTTTTCTTTTGTTTATAGTATTCATTATCTTTTCTCTACTACACTGAGAATAAAAGTGGAGTCCTCTTTTTCGTAGAAATAGATTTCCAATGAATCGCCTAATCTGGCTTTTTTGCATTTTCTATCCTTAATATCAATTTCATGCACTTGAGAATGATCGAAATGATTAGACTTAATTTCTTTTACAAATATTTTTAATGCCTGAACATTTTTAAAGGCCATATCTGGTATTTGTGAGTTTACTTCTTTTGCTAAATAAACACTCATAATAATTCCTAAGCTATTTTATCAAGGGCTTCATCAGCGTCATAAAACTCATCATCAAATATTGAGTTTTCTTCCACGTATTTTATTTTGTTCACAAGCCTGTTTAAACTATAGTCAAAAGACTTGGAGTTAAATGCATCATCAATTTGTTCCAAATAGTGTTTGGTAAGCTCATCTTTTTCACTTGCTTTCACCAAGTAAGGAAAAAGTCTGTCGATTGTGAAGTTCTCAATCTTTAAATTTATGATATTGCTGACCTTACTTTCTGGTATGGCGAGAAATTCTGCGAAATCGACTTGCTTCATTCCGCTTCTTCTTACAAAGCCATTAAGTTCATTGCAGATATTGAACTTTAAGAGTTCAGTTGGGTCCTTTGGCCGAGTTGCGTTTCTTGCATCAACACTACGGGCCCACTTTTCAATTTCGTAGTAGTCCCTTTTTACTTTTTTTCTTTTAGTTTTTATACGTTTTAATTCTTTACTCATCTTTTTTCTCATCAGGAAATAGGGTTATTGTAACCAATTCGTCTTCATACTCTTCGTAAACATCAAACACAAGTCGGTGATTAATGCCTTCAGTTCTCTCAATGGGGCTCGAAACATCTTCAACATATCTTTCATAGGGCCCGTTTTCATCTTCATGGTAACTTTCAGGAAAAGCTCGGCTTTGTCCGTCAAATATTCTTAAAAAATGTATGACTCCTTCCTCATCATAGTCTGTTCTAGCATTCTCTTTATATTTTCTACCTGGCAAAGTGCCATGATTGATATGCTCAAGGTCTATTTCAGCCTTACTGAATACATACCCATTAAACTTTATTGGCGGATCGAGAACAATCACGTCTTGGTTCATGTACTCTTCGATATCCTTATCTTCATTATCACTTTCGCTCATTGCAGCTCCAACATCCGCGCTTTTTTAATCTTACCAAATTTGGTAAGATTGTCAAGTTCTGGTTTTAGGTCCTGATTAGACAGTTAGCTCATCCAAAGAGACAGGATCACTGTAAATACAGGCATATAGAAGCCGATCGAAAGCCTGGTTCAGGGCCTACGCATCTAATTCCCATCACCTATAAGGACTTGAAGTAGAAAGTCTTCATCCCATCCCGCAATATTTACTTTTCTTCTAATCGATTTATCACTGGGCCCTTTCTTGATTAAATTTAAAGCGAATTGCCTTAGCAATGAAAAATTTTCTGGACTATAACCGGACCTTGATCTGCAGTCGTCCTCTCGAAAAACTACATCGAGTACCCAGTGCAGTTTATTTTCCACTTCCCAGTGTGAACGAACTGCTGCAAGTAATTTTTCTGCAGAATCATTACAGCTAGAAATATAATATCTTTTCTCCGTTCCAACTTCTCCTGTCTTTTTATTGATTCTCTCAGAGCTAATTTCAATAAGAGAATGTAAAGATGGCCATTTTCCAAGAACGTTAACACCAAAACTTTTATTTTTCTTCTCAGTAATTACAGTGCAAGACCTTTTTTCAACTTTTCCATGCCCTTCATTTGTAGTTGTAAATTTATCTACATTGACGACCTTAGGTCCGGGATTTTTTAACTCCTTAAATTTTTCTTTTACTCTATTTTCTAAATATTCCTGGTTTCCTTTGAGCGCCAAGAGGTAGTCTGCTTCCTTGTCTATTATTTTCTGAGCTATT
>Ga0316206_1002429_pt1 | contig 12543 bp, 10 predicted proteins | sample 6monthpyrite_MG_FD_204942 | JGI IMG/M metagenome (GOLD analysis project Ga0316206, IMG submission 204942) | Microbial mat bacterial communities from mineral coupon in-situ incubated in ocean water Damariscotta River, Maine, United States -... | ecosystem: Environmental > Aquatic > Marine >...
TGCAACAATATGACGACCTTCCCTTACAGCCTCGCATTGGTGTTATTGCTAACAGGGTCCGAAGACAAACTAAAATATTTGAATCTTTGAAACGATTTCTGGGAAAGCTTGATCTGGACTTTATTGCCACGCTAAGGGACACACAAAACTATGTTTCTACAACGGGGCTTGGTATCAGCCTGTTTGAATTACCCAACTGGAAAAAACAAAAAGACATGGCAGGGTGGTGCAAGCTCATTAACTGGGTTAATTACAATAAAATATTTGATGAGCCGCCACTTGAAGAAACCGATTAAACATCAAAGCCATTTTTGCTGATTGGTATCAAGGCTTTGAACTTTCACAACCCCTGTAATCAAATCAAATGATATTTTTCTCGACACATTCCCACCCAGAGATTCGTGCGCTATAGAAAAATCGAGTTTTTTAAGCAGCTGATGCGCCAGTTTAATATTTTGCATACCAATACTTTTTTCATTACTTTTTACAACAGAAGAAAACATATTGCCTGCACCAAAGACACCTACCGTCATATCCGCAGGCTTTAACATAAAACGACTCATATTCTGCATAAACAGTAACATCGCTTCTTCGCCATAACTACCATCCAGCTGGGTAGACGGAGAAGTCAGTCGGCGCGGCAACTTATAATGACACATTCCTCCCAGTTTAAGGCTTTTGCTCCACATGGTAATAGCTACGCATGATCCCAGCAGCGTTTTTACTGAGCGGCAATCATTGCCAAAATAAAATTCGCCAGGCATTAAAAAAATATCTGACATTGTGCTTATGACTCAAGACGGTAAATAGAGGGACTGATCAAATTAAGTTTATTAGTAACACCATTGAGTGACTCAGAATGGCCGACAATTAAATAACCTCCCGGATGTAACCGTTTGATTAGATTTTCTATCAGCTTTATTTTTGTTTCCAGATCAAAATAAATCATAATATTTCGTAGCATGATCAAATCAAACTTACCGACATCAGGTATCTGTGCATTTAAATTCATTCTTCTAAAAGTAATATGACTCAGCAACGATTTATCAATCATCATCACACCTTGTTGCGAACGCACACCTTTAAGGCAATATTTAATCAGGTAATCTCTTGGTATTTTTTCGGCCTCTGAAAGGGGATAGGTAGCATCTGTCGCTACACTCACTATTCTAGAACTGATATCGGTTGCCAGAATTTCCCAACGACCAGAACCTAACTTAGCATCCAAAACCATTGACAAAGTATAAGGCTCAGCTCCGTTAGAGCAGGCAGCACTCCAGCAGCGAAAACGCCCACCTCGAAAACTTGATAAGATCTCTTGTTCTAAAAAATCGAAATGTTTTGGCTCTCTGAAAAAGTAGGTTTCATTTGTCGTTAACAGATCAATTAAAAGTTGTTTTTCTTCGATATGCTCTTTTTTATGAACTAGATCAAAATAATCCCTAAACTTCTTTAAACCATAAAATCGTAAACGTTTTGAGAGCCGATTAAGCACTAACTGCTTTTTCGAGTCCCCCATACTGATACCGGCCTGATCAAAAATAAATGACTGAAAGTCTTTAAATTCTGTATCCGTAATTTGAAAGGCATTCATAAAAAATACTATTTATTTAATTTAGTGAATTATTCGCTCACCGTTGTTTTTGACGCAGAATCCAGCATAGATAATTCTTCAATCGACAACACATGATCAATATTTAGCAGCACAACAAACTTATCATCGATTTTACCCATACCATTGATAAAATCTGTACGAATTTTTGCGCCAAAGCTAGGAGCGGCCTCAATACTTTCCGGCGCAATATCCAGCACTTCATTAACCGCGTCAACCACCACACCGATTTCCATGCGCTCTTCTTCGTGTTGTATCTCTATAATTACTACACAGGTTCTTTTCGCGACTTCCGTTGATTCTCTTCCTAGTCTCAGCGACAAATCTACCACTGGCACAACACTGCCCCTTAAATTAATAACACCTCTAATAAAATCAGGCATCATTGGAACCAGCGTCGGCTCGTGGTATTCCAGAATTTCCTTGATCACAAGAATACTGACACCGTAAACCTCACCACCGAGAACAAAGGTAAGATACTGGTTAACATCATCTCCGGCTATATCAAGTGCACTGGAACTGACTGTTGTTATTTCATTCATTTCCTCATCCACCCTGTTAGCTTAACTGAACCGTTCAAAATCAGTATCAACGTTAGCCGTGTTAGAACTGGAATGCACTGGCGCAGAGGCAGGCATGGATCTTTGTACCGGAGCAGACATATTCATATCAGAACTAACATTATCGCCATCACCTAGCTTAAAAAAACTGACAACATTTTGTAACTGAACAGCCTGTGAACTCATTTCTTCTGATGTCGCGGCCAGCTCTTCCGATGCCGATGCATTGGTCTGCGCTACTTTATCCAATTGTGAAACAGCCGTACTGACCTGGCCAACACCCGCTGCCTGCTCTTCTGATGCTGCAGAAATTTCCTGCACAAGATCAGCTGTTTTTTGAATACCAGGGACAATTTCATTTAACAAATTACCTGCGCGTTCTGCAACCATCACACTGTTACCTGCCAACGCACTGATTTCCTGCGCAGAATCCTGACTACGCTCCGCCAGTTTTCTCACTTCGGCTGCAACCACCGCAAAGCCTTTACCATGCTCACCAGCTCGTGCTGCCTCAATTGCAGCATTTAATGCAAGCAGATTTGTTTTGTAAGCAATGTCTTCAATAATATTGATTTTGTCAGCAATGTTTTTCATTGCACTAACCGTCTCTTCAACGGCCGTACCACCTTCTTGTGCCTCAGTCGATGCTTTGCTGGCCACAGAATCAGTGGCTTTTGCATTATCTGCATTCTGATTTATAGAGGCTCCCATCTGCTCTAATGAAGCACTGGTTTCTTCAATTGAAGCGGCCTGTTCGGTTGCACCCTGACTTAAGGTTTGAGCCGTGGCACTTATTTCTTCAGCGCCCGATGAAATATTATCAACCGAACTGCTAACCTCAAGCATTACATTCTGAATTTTTTCAATAAAGCCATTAAATGCTTTCGCGGTCTGGCCTATTTCATCCTGTCCAAAATCTGGTAAACGCTGTGTTAGATCACCTTCACCCTGATCGAGGTCTATAGCCGCAGCTTTCATTGCATTCATTGGTCTAATAATTGAACGCGCCGCAAAATATCCAGCAAGACCACCTACAAGCAGCGCAAAGATACTAATGATACTGACTGTGACTAATGTCGAACGTTCATGACTCAACACAGTTTCGGCTGCATGTGCTGTAAATGCTTCAAGCTCATTAAGCAGTGCTTGCAGTTCATGATTGAGCTTATCTTCCTCAGCTTCTATTTTTTCTTCCAGTTTTCTGGTTTCATCCATCTGACCTTTTTTTATCATTTCAACGACTTCTAACACGTGATCATCAAAACTTGTGTGATGTTCTTCAATAGATTTTAAGGCCTTCACTACTTTTTTAAATTCCTGCTTCTCTGCATCTGAACTCAAATGCTCCACTGCCTGATCAACAAAAGCTTCAGCATCTTTGATTTCCTTATCGACCTTATGAGCCAGCTCTTCAAATTCTTTTTCGTAGTGCTCAAACTTTTCTGCCGCATGTTTATCTTCATGCATGGATTCACCATAGCGAATCATTCTTTCAAATAAGATTGCCTGTTCCAGTTGATGCTCAGTAATCTTAGTGACCTTATTTGTTAAAGGAATATCATTTTCAACAATGCTCGCCAGTTCATTACCAATCGTATTTAATGAGCTAACAGTCAGAAGTGAAAGAATAATAATACCCAGCATCAATACACCAACACCGGTATATATGCGCGCACCTACTTTCATATTTTTTAATAGTGACATTTTTATCTCCAGGTCCTTATTTATTATTCACAACACAATCAGTAAATACCAATCCACACAGCATTGTGAAAAATCTGTTTATACTCTTATTCATTAAAACTTTAATGCGTTGTCAGCTGCGTGACAGACGCCGAATCTTTTCCAACCATTGTTATCGATTCATTTTCTGCAGCACGAGCAACCAGTGCCGCCACATCCAGGATAACGGCCACCTCGCCAGAACCAAGAATGGTTGAACCACTAATACCTGATAACTGACTAAATATTTTTCCTAATGGTTTGATAACAGTCTGAAACTCACCCATCAGTTCATCGACAACAATACCGGCTTTTTTACCCGCATACTGAACAACGACAATATTTTCCCGGTTAACGGATTCTTCAGAATGCTGAAACATTTCACGCAAACGGATAAACGGTAAAACTTCTCCACGTAAATTAATATAATTTCTATCCAAGGAAGACATCCTGTCCTCTTCTGAAAGTTCAACACATTCAATGACCATATCCAGCGGGATGACATAAGATGAATCTTCAACACCAACAAGAAACCCATCAATAATAGCCAGCGTTAATGGCAGACGAATTCTAATGGTTGTACCAGCGCCAACTTCACTTTCTACATCAATTGTACCGCGTAGTGATTCGATATTTCTCCGGACCACATCCATGCCAACACCACGACCAGATAAATTGGTAACTTCAGCTGCGGTAGAGAAGCCTGCCTCAAAGATCAAACGATATGCTTCCTGATCAGTTAATACCTGAGTTTCTTTTATTAAACCTTTTTCAATCGCCTTGCTTATTAACTTCTCTCTATCAAGTCCTTTACCATCATCAGTTACCTCAATAACGATACTTCCCGAATCATGATAGGCACCTAATTTAAGACTACCTTTAGCGGGTTTACCGTTTTTAATTCTCTCATCAGGGCTTTCGATACCATGATCCATTGAATTTCTGACAAGATGCATTAATGGATCACCGATTTTTTCAACAACCGTTTTATCAAGTTCTGTTTCTGCACCGACGATAGTTAATTCAATCTCTTTTTCAAGATCACGACTAACATCACGCACCACGCGCTGAAAACGATTAAAGGTGTCACCGATCTGAACCATTCTTAAACGCAACGCACTATCACGTATTTCTTCGACCAGACGAGCTGTTAAAGAATTCGCTTCCATCAGCTCCGGGTTTTCACTGCGCTGTGCCAGCAAAAATGATGATGAATTAGCTATAACTAATTCACCAACCAGATTAATTAAGTCATCGAGTTTAATCGAGTCAACTCGGACAGACCTTGACTCATTCTTTTTCTTATTACGGACTGTTTGTTGTTTTTCAACGGCGGCATTAACAACAGTTTTGTCGACAACACCAGCATCGACCAGCATTTCACCCAAAGGATGTTCATTTCCATCTTCAGATATCACTTGCTGCACATTCAATGCATTTTTTAATTCTTTTTCAGTCAATACTTTTGACTTGACCAGCAACTCACCGAGCATCACATCTTCTTCAGGCAGCTCCTGAATATGATTAATGTACTCACCGATTAAACTATTGGGAGGCAAAATTCGAATCTGGCAGTCTTCTCTGACAAAATCAAAAACAGACTCAATGGTTTCTTTGGATTCTTCTGACTCAAACCCGATTTCAAAACCCAGATAACAATTTTCCGGGTCGATATCCTCAAGCGAAGGAACATTCTCAACCAGCGTTGTTATGGAAGTAATATTTCCAATTCGCTGAAGGTATTTAATAAACGATTGCGGATCCATACCATTTTTTAAAACTTCCAGACCAAATCGTAATGAAATATGCCAGTTGTCATTACCTGCCTTAACTGACTCATCGCGATCAACCTGCTCAACCACTTTTTCCTGAACTTCAATAGCAGTAGTTGTTGATGAGCTTTCAGCAGGCTTACCCATACATTTATTCAAACTTTCTATCAGGGCGCTACTTGTTTCTAGCAGATCCTCAGGTGTCGGATCATCACTTTCAACCACAAAGTTAACAAGATCGGCCATATGGTCACCGGACTTTAATAAGACAGCAATGATCTCGTCAGTAATTTTTATTTCATCATCTCGGATCATATCCAGCAAACTTTCTGCAACATGAGTAAACGAAACCACATCATCAAACCCGAACACACCAGCAGTACCCTTAATAGTATGAGCTGCACGAAAGACTGCATTCACTGAATCCATATCATCCGGTTCATTTTCCAGATGCAGCAATGCTTCTTCCATATCCTCAAGCAATTCTTCAGCCTCTACCTGAAAACCTTGCTTTGCCGCATCCATCTCATTGCTCATGAGATTAACTCCGTCAGACTATACTTAATCTTCTGCACTTTATTTTTCCATCACTATTGGGTCACCGAAATAAGATGTCAGATCAAATAAATCCAGCAAATCAACAACTGCTGAACTGTGAGATACAAAGCTCACTGTTTTTTCTTTACTGGCTGCATTTTTTTTAAGTGAGACCATCAGCTGAATACCTGATGAATCAATTTCAGAAACATTAGAAAGATTTACATTGATAGTGTTATTTTTTTCGAGGACATCTTTAAAAAGATCTCTGGTTTCACCGGCTTCATATATTGTCATATCACCGGGAATTTCAACTTCTATTATTTTTGCCATACTAGTATTCCGTTACATCTATACTTCAATTAAGGAAGGATAAGTTTTGAAACCGCCGCTAGCATCTGATCAGGCTTGAATGGTTTGACAACCCATGCTTTAACACCTGCCGCTTTACCTCTTTCTTTCATGTCACCACCAGCTTCGGTCGTTAGCATAATGACAGGCGTGAATTTATATTTAGGAAGTTTTTTCATTTCTGTGACAAATGTAAGCCCATCCATAACAGGCATATTGACATCACTGACAACAAGATTAATTTTAGTGCCATCTAACTTACTGAGTGCATCTTTACCATCTCCAGCTTCAATAACATCGTAGCCTGCACCCTTCAGCGCTATTGCTACCACTTGCCTTAACGATGATGAATCATCCACTACTAAAATTGTTGCCATCTAAATATCCCCTTTAATCCTCAAATCTAAAAAAATGTTATTTCTTCATCTTCAACAGAAGCTGAGCCATCACCATGATGATTTCGATGCTGCTCTTCGGTGGTGTAATGTTCTTTCATTCTCTCAACCCAAAGGTCGACATCAATTGCATTAGGTTCCCGGCCAGATTCAATCAACTCAAGAAAAGTGTCGACTTCATTTTTAAAGTCCTGCTGATTTTTTATAACGGCTGTAATGATCTGGCTGACTCTGTCCTGAAACTGTAGATTTACCAACACGCCTGATATTTCATTCTGAACTTCATTAGTCTTTGATTTTAGTATTTCCTGGTTTTTACTCATGCTGGATAAAACTAAATTCAATTTAGACATAACATTGCCAATGACTTCGCGACTGTTTTCAAGTGCGACTTCATCACGTTGCACGGAATCTGAAGCAACCTTTACCACATTAGAGATACTGTCCCTAACTTGTCCGACCCCATCATTAATTCTTTTTCCAGTTTCACCTGACTGTATAGATAAATTTCTGACCTCATCAGCCACCACGGCAAAACCACGACCACTTTCTCCTGCTCTTGCTGCTTCAATAGCGGCATTTAGCGCTAATAAATTAGTCTGGTTAGCAAGATTACCGACCTCTTCGGCCATTTTGTCGAGTTCTTCCATATAGCCACTTAATGACTGAATATTATCCAGCATTTCAGTTTTTGCTGTGGCTGCTTCCTGTAACACAGATAACACAACACTCAGTTGCACTTCACTGCTTTGAACAACCACGCCAACATCTTCACCGCTATTTTCACCACTAACGACACTCATGGTGTCATTCATATCATTAACTATGACCCCGAACTGATCAGATATGCCATTGATCGCAGTTTCAGTCTGGTCACGAACAGTCTCCGTCTGGTTAACCCACACCGGTATAATTTTCTGAACGAGCTCATGCACCCAGTCCTTATCGATATGTTTGTTTGCCTGTGCAGATATCTGAGCCTGCATTTCAGTCTCGGCATGCTTTAATGCTGTCGCGGCCTGTTTGAGACTAAAAATTGATATAGAAACTATCAGAACAACACATACGGATGAAACAATTCCCGACTGGACAATTGCTGCAACACCTAAGGCAATAAGGACAAATAAAATAATATTATTTTTTACAGAACCCATATCTACAACTTAAACTTACCTGTTAATTTTCTAAAATTTATTGATAAATTTAGTATAGACAGAAAATCGCGTTTTAAATGAATTTATCTATTTTTTGGAATTTATTACATTTATGTAACACATTAAATGTATCTATTGGTACACATTAATTGAAAATTAGATTTCACTAATAAACACTGCACTATATAAGAGCATGTTTTTTATTTTAATCCTGTCTGATAAAAATCCATGATAGCCTGTGGAAATTTATTTAAGTGCATTTCCTTATCAACACCCCCTCTTTTCATCGCTTCTTTTGGCATACCATAAACAACACAACTCTCTTCATTTTCACCAAGCGTCGGACTACCGCTTTGTTTCATTTCTAATAAACCCGATGCACCATCATCGCCCATACCCGTCATAATAATACCCATCGCATTTTTTCCTGCGAATTTTGCAACAGACCTGAATAAAACATCTACTGAAGGTTTATGCCGGCTAACAAGCGGTCCATCTTTAACACTAATTTTATATACCGCACCACTTCGTTTTATCATCATGTGCCTGTCGCCCGGAGCAATATACACATGACCAGCCAGTAAGGTTTCCCCATCAACAGCTTCTTTAACCGTGACATCACATAACCCGTTAAGTCGACTGGCAAAAGCTGCTGTAAAAGACCCTGGCATATGCTGTACAACCACAATTCCTGGTGCCACTCCTGGCAAACTGGTCAGCAATTTCTCTAATGCACTGGTTCCACCGGTAGAAGTACCAATAGCAATGATACGCTCCGTTGTTCTGGCCATCGCCTTATCGCTTGATGAACTCATCAGCATTACATCAGCATTAAGCTTTGCTCTTACATCTGCTACAGGTGGCGTACTGGAACTACTTTTTTTCTTAAATCTTGCTTTAGATGCAGCCTTAATCGCATGCACAATTTCATTAGCTGATTCAGTAAGAAAACCTTTAACTCCTAGTTTGGGCTTAGTGACAATTTCAATTGCACCTGATGACATCGCCTGCATTGTGGTTTCAGCGCCTTTTTCAGTCAGCGTAGAACACATAACCACTGGTGTTGGTCTCTCTTTCATTATTTTTTTTAGGAAGGTAATACCATCCATTCTTGGCATTTCAACGTCCAGCGTTATCACATCCGGCCATTGTTTTTCCATATGCTTGAGAGCAAAGATAGGATCTTGTGCAGCTGCGCATACTTCCATATCTGGCTGCGCATTGACTATTTCAGTCATGACTTTTCTGACCACTGCAGAATCATCAACGACCAGAACTTGAATTTTTTTCATTTAGCCCCGACTCAATAACCAAGTCATGTAATTATAATTTCATGACTTAGTTATAGTTCGAAACTAAATAACTGCAATATCATCAATGTAATTCTTCGGCTGGAACGCCTGCAACAATTCGCTTTTTCATAGTATCTAACAAGGTTAGTAGAATCCCAATTTCTTCATGGTCTTCTTTTGTAATTGCAAATTCTATTTGAGCACACAATGCACTGTATTCAAGAAATCCCATGTTACCGCTGGTGCCTTTCATGCTGTGTACTTTGCCCTTGAGCTCATCCATATTGCCTTCATTAAATACACTGACAACCATTTCAAGATCACCCGGCAGCTGCTTTATATATGCTTTGACGATATTGTAAAATTCAGGACCTTCATCGACGAGAACGGAAACAATTGGATCAGTGCATCCAGTTAACTGTTCGACAGGTGTGAGATAATGACTGACAAAAGCCGAAAAGCTTTCTCTTTCAATTGGCTTTGTCAGAAAGTCATCGCAACCTGCAGCAAAACACAAATCAATATCTTCTTTTAATACGTTTGCGGTCAACATGACAATGGGCTGCTTATAGCCTGATGAGCGTATCTTTTTAGTTGCTTCAACACCATCCATAACTGGCATTTGCATATCCATTAAAATCAGATCAAATATCTGACTGGCTGCAAACTCTGTTGCTTCCAAGCCATTCGAGGCCACAGAGACTTTAGCGCCGATTTTTGTCAGATACATATAGATAAGATTTTGATTATCTAAATTATCTTCTACTAATAGAATTTTTCCAGAGAACTGAGCAGACTGATATAAGTCCTGATTAATTTCCGGTAATGACAAATCAATATGATCAATAAACACAGAACCACTTGTTAATTCAGCTTTTACAACAACCCTAAAGCAACTGCCTTCTCCTACCTTACTTTTAACTGCAACTGATCCACCCAGCCGTTCGACCAGTTCATGTGTAATATATAAACCCAGACCCACGCCGCCATACTTTCTTGAATGACTTTTATCTATCTGTTCAAAACGATGAAAAATAAAATTCATTTCAACATCTGTAATACCCACACCGGTATCCGTCACAACGAACTCCAGCTCGCGATCATCCTCATTAAATTCAATGTCGACCCTCACTTCACCATGTTCTGTAAATTTAATAGCATTGTTGCAGATATTAAAAAGAATTTGTTTTAGTCTCAGCTCATCGCTGACAATGACATCAGGTATTGGAAAGGCAATATTACAATTAAAATCTAAACCCTTTTTCTTCGCCATGGGTAGAAAATTATGACATACATCCTGAATCACACCCGTCAGAGAAGTTTCCTGTAATTGAACAACAACCTGTCCGGCCTCAATTTTAGTAATATCAAGTAAATCATTAACAATGTGTAATAAATGCTGAGCATTCCTGATAACCGTATTAATTGCTATAACACGTTCTTTCATGGACTGACCAGATTCTAATAGCGATTCGGAAAACCCTAAGATAGCAGTTAAAGGTGTTCGAACTTCATGACTCATATTTGCCAGAAAAATACTTTTAGCTTCGCTTTCATCCTTTGCAATCAAGCTATCAAGATAAGCAGTTTCAGTTTCACTTTCTGCAGCTCTGACTTCTGTAATATCAACACCATAACAATTAACAATTGTCTGCGACGGCATTGGTACAACGCTCCACAAATATGAACGTCCCATGTGCTTTGTCTCAACACCCTGAATAATTAAATTATCAAGAATGGCTTTATTAACAAGCTCACTAATTTCTTCTGGTAATAGTTCGAACGCATCATCATCGTTGTATTTATGAGGCAGCTGGTCTTTGAAGGCTTTATTTAAATATCTAACAGATTGATTCTGGTCTACTGTGATTATTAGAGATGGCGAGTTTTCAAATATTTGACTCAGTCGGCTTATTTCATCAAAGCCTCTTTTAATAGCCAGCGACTGCATATAAAAACGATCAGCCACTGAATTGACCGACTGTTTCAATTCATTTAATTCATCACTGGAAACTTTTTCATTAAACCGCCTCTGCTCATCACCAATCCCGAGCTTATTTAAAAACTCACTTGATGCATTAACAAACGTTACCAGCTTTCCGGCAACCAGCCAGACCACACCCGCTGATACCGCAGCAAGCAGTAGCGCCAGTAGTAAATAACTTTTTAATGCTTGTTGATTCTGCGCTTCGAAATGCTTTTCATCAAACTGTATTTTCAGCCAGTTATTCTCTGCACCTTCAAATAAGCGAAACACATAACCTTTGTTTTCTTTATCGAGCTGCTTTATTTCTTGCTCAGAGATAACCTCCACAGCACTAATAGATGGATAATGTCCTAAAACAGACTGAAACATATGACTCAACTGTTTATCATCAATTGAATCAATGTAACTTTTATCACTCACTACAGATGAAATGAGTTGCTCCAGATGAGCATATTCGTTTGATTTGGCCGATGTGTGACCAGAATTTACAGCAATAAAAACAACAGGTATTGCAGTAAGCAATATGAGAGATAACACAAATATTGTCAGGCGCAGCTGCAGCTGACCAAATGATCGTTTTATCGTACTCCGTTTATTATTCATCAATTAATATTTGAAACCCGGCTCTCCTCTATATATGTATACTTCATATTCCAGAACATTCAAGTCAGACACCCTCACGTTTAACCTTTTCCCACATTTCTATCAGTTCTGCCTCTGATTTATCTCCAATAGCCGCCTTCTGCTTCTGACATTCAGATTCCACCTGCCTGAATCGGTTTTCAAATTTCCCGGTCGCTTTTCGTAATGCCTCCTCAGCATCGATATTTAGATGGCGAGATAAATTCACCACTGAAAACAACAGATCACCTATTTCATCTTCGACATCATCCTGACGCCCTTTGTCCTGAGCTTCTCTCACTTCATCTAGTTCTTCATGCACTTTTTCATATACCGGTTCTAGTTGTTTCCAGTCAAATCCGACTTTCGAAACTTTAGCCTGCATTTTCTGCGCACCTTTCAAAGCAGGAAGCGCTTTAGTCAACCCATCAAGCACACTTTCATTTACAGAACCTTTTTGATTTCTTTCATCTTTTTTAGATTGTTCCCAGGCAAGAGAAAAGGATTCATCATTTTCATAAACCGTATCTGCAAACACAT
>Ga0316206_1002430_pt1 | contig 12543 bp, 10 predicted proteins | sample 6monthpyrite_MG_FD_204942 | JGI IMG/M metagenome (GOLD analysis project Ga0316206, IMG submission 204942) | Microbial mat bacterial communities from mineral coupon in-situ incubated in ocean water Damariscotta River, Maine, United States -... | ecosystem: Environmental > Aquatic > Marine >...
AGCCTAGTTCTGCTCCCCACTGTTTAATGTTGTCAGCTAACGTTTGATAATGTTCAGTAACAGCGGTTATCGGCATAAGGAAAATGAATACTATGATACGTTTTGAAAAATTGTCAGCAAGCTTACCACAGCCAGCCTATGATGCTAAACAAGTTCAAACAAACGAACCGGCAGTGGCTAAGCAATGCCAGCTTAGTTTGTTTGAGTTAATGACTCGAGCTGGTGCATCGGCTTTGGCCTGTATACAGCAATATTATCCTACTGCAAAACGTATCTGGGTATTTTGCGGTAAGGGTAATAATGGTGGTGATGGTTTGGTGTTGGCTAGATTGGCACTCGAGCAAGGCTGTCAGGTATCGGTGTTTGTTATGGCAGAAGCAGCGCAAATCCGTGGTGATGCGCAGCTTGCACTGCAACAACTTCAGACCGTAGCGGCTGTGCAGATCCGCTATATTGCTTCGCTTGAAGTATTACACCAACAACAATGGCTAAGCCAACCACAACCTAATGTGATTGTAGATGCCTTGTTAGGTACTGGTTTTCAGGGTGAATTACGAAAATTATTGGCCACAACGATTACCTTCATTAATCAACAAACTGCAGCCATTATTAGCCTTGATATACCTTCTGGGTTATCAGCAGATACCGGACAAGTTACATCTGTTGCGGTTCACGCAGACTGCTGCATTACCTTTGTTGCGATAAAGCGAGGCTTATTAACCGGTAAAGCAGCTGATCATGTGGGCACATTATATTTGGCCGATCTGGGTGTTGGTGCGGTATTTCATCAGCAAGTTAGTAGTGAGCTGGTAGTACAAGGTGAGCGAGCGGTGCCGCGGCTACCAAAACGTTTAAAAACGGCACATAAAGGCAATACTGGCTTAGTGTTAACGATTGGTGGACGACAAGGGCTGCCTGGTGCAATTCGGTTAGCGAGTGAAGCGGCACTGCGTTGTGGCGCCGGTTTAGTGGCGGTAGCTTGTGCTCCTAACAATCAAGCGATGGTGTTAGCTGGACGACCAGAATTAATGCTAGTTGAAATTGAGCCGCAACAGTTAGTGCAATCGACGGTATTTGATAAAGCAGGCGTATTAGTCATTGGCCCCGGACTGGGACGAGATCAAGCAGCAATGGCCTTACTCAGTGCGGTATTAGCTCAACATAAAACAATGATAGTTGATGCCGATGCGTTAATGTTGTTAGCACAATTACCGATTCATAAACCACGACATAATTGGATATTAACACCACATCCTGGAGAAGCGGCAAGCTTATTGGGTTGTGAAATTGCTGACATTGAAGCAGATAGATTTGCTGCGGTGCAAAAAATTGTACAACAGTATGGCGGAATTTGTGTATTAAAAGGTGCTGGTAGCTTAATTTCAGATGGACAATCCTGTTATATTAATACCAGTGGCAACGCAGGTATGGCAAGTGGGGGCATGGGTGATGTATTATCAGGTATTATTGCCGCCTTGTTATTGCAAATGCCAAATGGCTTTGAAGCTGTTCGTTTGGCGGTGTACCTGCATGGTAAATCGGCAGACGTAGTTGCCGCACAACGGGGTGAGCGTGGACTGTTAGCCAGCGATTTATTGCTGCCGTTGCAAATGTTAATTAATCAGAGTGAGTCGTAGAATTGCAGGTTATGAATACACTAAAACTGGAGTTAAAAACAGAATCCGCCACCGTAGTGCTAGGTGCTCAGCTGGCGCTATTGGTACAGCAACAAAACTTAGGTTTAGTGGTTTACTTACATGGTGATTTAGGCGCAGGTAAAACCACCTTAACGCGTGGTTTTGTGAGGGGTATGGGCCATCAAGGTAATGTAAAAAGCCCAACGTATACTTTGGTAGAACCATATGATTTAGGCGATTGGCAAGTGTATCATTTTGATCTTTATCGATTGGCCGATCCAGAAGAGCTTGAATTCATGGGCATACGCGATTACTTTAGAGGTAACAGTTGCAGTTTTGTTGAGTGGCCTGAAAAGGGTGATGGAATGTTACCGAACGCTGATCTCAACATCAATATCAGTTATTATCATGATCATCGTCAGGTTGAAGTGATGGCAACATCGGCTAAAGGAGAGACAATACTGTCGGCCTTATCAGAGTTAACTAAGATTGCTATTGCAACTAATTAATGAGCTTATGGACATTATTTTTTTTCACACCATTAAACAAAATTTTTGTCGATTAACCGTTTTCTGGCTGTTAATGCTTGGAGTAAATGTTGTCGCGTTTGGGGCAACACCGATTAAAATTGAAAGTATTCGAATTTGGCCAGCACCTGAAAATTCCCGTATTGTATTTGATTTATCAGCCAAACCAGAGTTTAGCTATTTCACTCTTAAATCACCTGATCGATTAGTGATTGATTTTAAGCAAAGTGAAAATCATGTGCCATTAGCCGAATTAGCTGAAACCGATCCGCGCGTTAAAAAAATTCGTACTAGTCGTACTCGAGCGAAAGGTACTACGCGTATTGTGTTAGATTTAGCACAAAATTTTGATCATTCCGTGTTCCCACTTGCTCCTGCTGGTCAGTATGGTGACCGATTAGTGGTTGATTTATATGATCGTAGCCAACCTAAACCGGTAGTAGCCGCAACAAGTAATAACAATCGTGATGTTATTATTGCCATTGACGCTGGCCATGGCGGCGAAGATCCGGGTTCAATTGGTGCGCGGGGCACTTATGAAAAACGCGTTACCTTGGCCATTGCAAAAAAATTACAACAGTTAATTAATCAAACTAAAGGTATGCATGCAGTGATGACTCGCAGTGGTGATTATTATGTTGATTTAGATAAACGGACTGAAATTGCGCGTCGCAAACATGCAGATTTTTTAGTTTCAATTCATGCGGATGCGTTCAGCTCGCCACGACCACATGGTTCATCGGTATGGGTTGTATCGGGTAAACGTGTGGAAAATGAATTAGCGCGCTGGTTAGTAAATCGCGAAAAAAATTCCGAATTATTGGGTGGTGGCGGTGGCGTTATTAAGCATACCCACGATGATAATTTAGCCTATATGCTAGCCGATATGAATAAAGATCATTCGCTTGAAGTGAGCATTGCTACAGCACAAAATGTAGTACAACAATTAAAACATGTGACCAAGCTGCATAAACGTACTCCGCAACATGCGAGTTTTGCGGTATTAAAAGCGTCGGATATACCTTCTATTTTGGTTGAAACAGGCTTTATTTCTAACTATAAAGAAGAACAACGATTAAAAAATAATCGTCATCAACAACAATTAGCAGATGCTATTTTCAAAGGGGTTAAGCATTATTTTAATGCTAACCCACCTAAAGATAGCTACTTTGCCGCTATTGGCTTTAAGCAACATAAAGTGTCTAGCGGAGAGTCTTTGTCGGTATTAGCGCAGCGTTATAAAGTGTCGGTGCGTGATATTAAAACATTAAATCATTTATCCTCTGCTAATGTGATGATTGGTCAAACGTTGAAAATACCGAAAGCGGATTAATGGCTGTGACCATAAAAATTCTGCCAGCGCAACTGGCAAATCAAATTGCCGCTGGTGAGGTGGTTGAACGGCCAGCCTCGGTGGTAAAAGAGTTAATTGAAAATTGCTTAGATGCCGGCGCGACGCAAATTAATATTGATATTGAAAAAGGTGGTGCAAAAAAAATTCGCATCACAGATAACGGTTGCGGTATTGTTAAGCAAGAGTTGGCGTTGGCATTGAGCCGGCATGCTACTAGTAAAATTGCTAATTTAGATGATTTAGAAGGTATCGCCAGTTTAGGTTTTCGGGGTGAGGCATTAGCTAGTATTAGTTCAGTGTCACGTTTAACGTTAACCTCTAAACCAACATCACAAGCGAATGCCTGGCAAGCCATGGCGCAAGGCCGAGATATGGATGTTATTATTCAACCAGCCGCGCATCCCAATGGTACCAGCATAGAAATTGTCGATTTATTTTTTAATACTCCCGCTCGGCGCAAATTTTTACGTACTGAAAAAACTGAATTTACACATATTGAAGAAGTATTGAAGCGTATTGCGTTAGCGCGTTTTGATGTGGGTTTTACGTTGATTCATAATGGCAAGTTAGTTAAGCAATATCGACCATTATTAACGGCCAGTCAACATTCTAAACGACTAGCACAAGTGTGTGGTGCTAAATTTGCCGAGCAAGCGCTAGCGGTTGATTGTCAACATGGTGATATTCAGTTGCAGGGTTGGGTTGTACCACCACAATTTTATCGTAATCAGCATGATTTATGTTATAGCTATGTGAATGGCCGAATGATGCGCGACAAGTTGATTAATCATGCTATTCGCCAAGCGTATGCAGACTATATACCAGATGAAGGATATCCGGCATTTGTGTTATTTTTAACGTTAGATGTACATGAAGTTGATGTGAATGTGCATCCGGCCAAACATGAAGTGCGCTTTCACCAAGGCCGATATGTGCATGATTTTATTTATACCGTAGTGCGCGATACCATTTTGGCCAATGCCAACACTGTTGAAGTTATGCCTGAACAATTAGCGGACGCTAGTTTAAGCGCAACCAAGGTAGAATATATTACTCCCTTACAACCTTTAACTAAAGTCGCAAGTCGTGTTGAGCAGACGGGTGCAATTAATTATTCGCCAGCAGTTACAGAGCGAGTGGCAGAGTTTGCCAATAATGATTATCAAGTCATACAGGGTTCTGCAAAATCATCAGCACCTGAATTGTTAGTGGCTGATTATGTCACCTTTGTTGCACCACACTTTTGTTTGTTTAACATGGATGAACAATTACACGCACTTTCATTAGTAAAATTAGCGAGTCAGTTGGCGTTGCAACGGATTAAATTACATTGGTCAGCAGGTTTGGTTAGTCAGCCGTTATTGTTACCTATAGCGTTGTCGCTAACAACGGAACAATGGCAGTGTATTGAACAGCATAAACAGTTATGGCAACAATCAGGTATTGTTTTGCAGCAGCACCACAATAAAGTGCAAATTCGTCAATTTCCGGCGTTGTTACGTGCGCAAGATGTATCAAATGCAGTGCTGATGTTGCTCAAGCAGTTAATGGCGCAATCAACCGAGCAAGGGGTTACCGATCAAGCATGGTGGCAGATGCTAGCAAGTATTAGTATACCAACCACCTTTGATGAAAAATTAGCATGCGAGCTATTCGAGCAAGCACAGTTATTACTTAAAACAGAATTTAAAACGTATGTAAACTTGAATTCTGTGGTGCTTGACCTCACATCTCAGCTATCAAGGTTAACATAAGGTTTATCATGGCGACACTAGCCAAGCAGCCGCCAGTGATTTGTTTAATGGGACCAACCGCATCCGGTAAAACTGCGCTGGCATTTGCCTTACATCAGGCCTTGCCGTGCGATATTATTAGTGTTGATTCTGCGCTAGTGTATCGAAACATGGATATTGGTACCGCTAAACCTAGTGCCGAACAATTAAGCGCACACCCGCATCGATTGATAAATATTCGCGATGCCAAAGACAGTTATTCGGCGGCTGATTTTTGTCGAGATGCGCTGCAACAAATCGCACAAATTCGTAGTGCTGGTCGCATCCCGTTATTAGTAGGCGGCACTATGATGTATTTTAAAAGTTTGATTGACGGCATTTCGCCATTGCCGCAAGCTGATCCGCTTGTTAGAGCAAGCATCGAGCAGCAGGCCGCTGAACTTGGCTGGCCAGCTATGCATGAACAGTTAAGTGCGGTGGATCCTGAATCAGCTCAGCGGATTCATCCAAATGATCCGCAGCGATTAACCCGTGCAATCGAGGTTTATCGATTAACTGGACACACTTTGTCACAATTGATGACAATAAAAGGTCAACGATTAACGGGAGATGTTCTACAATTTGCTATTACGCCTGATGATCGGCAACTATTACACCAACGTATTGAAATACGGTTTAACCAAATGTTAGCGGCAGGTTTTCAAGAAGAAGTTGAAAAACTAATGCAACGAAAAGATTTGCATGATGATTTACCAGCAATACGCTGTGTCGGTTATCGACAAATGTGGCAGTATTTACAACAAGAAATTAGCTACGAAGAGATGATATTTAAAGGTGTTTGCGCCACTCGACAATTGGCTAAACGACAATTAACTTGGCTTAGAGGGTGGCCTAACGTACACTGGTTAACCACAGATGATGAAACTAATTTAACACAAGTGATAACAGCACTAAGCAATCTTTAAACATTGATGTATAATTAATTATGTGGTGTATTAACATAAAATTTATATTATTTAACAATTTTTATTAACTAAAAATAATAAAAGGGGCCAATAATGGCAAAAGGGCAATCTTTGCAAGACCCATTTTTGAATGCGTTACGTCGCGATCGTATTCCTGTCGCAATTTATTTAGTCAATGGTATTAAATTACAAGGACAAGTTGAATCATTCGATCAGTTTGTTATTTTATTAAAAAATACAGTCAGCCAAATGGTGTATAAGCATGCCATTTCTACTGTAGTACCTGCACGTGCGGTGAATACTTCACCTACAGCAGGTCATAATGCGGATATGGACGAATAATGCGGTATTGCTGTAGCGTTTGGAGTTATACATTTGTTTGAACGATTTCAAGCAGGTGAACAAGCGATACTGGTTCACGTAGATTTCACCGATGAAGAAGCCAAGGAAGATCGACTAGAATTTGAAATGCTAGTCTCTTCTGCTGGTGTTAATGCACTTACCGTTATGACGACTAAACGTAGAACGGCACACCCTAAATATTTTGTGGGTAGTGGTAAAGCACAAGAAATTGCTGATGCAGTAACCTTGTATCAAGCTAATGTCATCTTATTTAATCATAGTTTATCTCCTTCCCAAGAAAAGTATCTCGAAGCGTTGTGTCAGTGTAGGGTGGTAGATCGTACCAGTTTAATTTTAGATATTTTCGCGCAACGCGCTCGCACCCATGAGGGAAAGTTGCAAGTAGAACTAGCTCAATTACGTCATTTAAGTACTCGTTTAATACGAGGCTGGACGCATTTGGAGCGTCAAAAAGGCGGTGTGGGGTTAAGAGGGCCGGGGGAAACCCAATTAGAAACGGATCGACGCTTACTTAGAGAACGAGTCAGCACTATTGCTAAGCGCTTAGCAAAAGTTGAAAAACAACGACAACAAGGGCGTAGAGCAAGAGAACGCGCGGAGATTCCAACGGTATCGTTAGTTGGTTATACTAATGCGGGTAAATCAACACTGTTTAATCGTCTGACCAATGCTAAGGTGTATGCAGCGGATCAATTATTTGCCACGTTAGATCCTACGATACGCAAAATTGAACTTGCAGACGTTGGGCGGGTGGTAATTGCTGATACGGTAGGCTTTATTCGACATTTACCACATGATTTAGTTGCTGCATTTAAAGCAACGCTAACGGAAACGCGTGAAGCTGAGTTATTGCTGCATGTTGTTGATGTAGCCGATGAGCGACAGGCAGAAAATCAGCAAGAGGTAATGAGTGTATTGGCCGAAATAGATGCCGATGATGTACCAATCTTGTTAGTTTGTAATAAAATTGACCGATTAGAACAAGTCGTGCCACGCATTGATAGAGATGAACATGGTATTCCGCAGCGAGTATGGTTGTCAGCACAAGCAGATTTAGGTATTGACTTATTATTGCAGGCGGTAGCTGAACGCTTGGGTACACAAATGGTGAAATATCATTTAACCATACCGCCACGGGCAGCTAGATTAAAAGGTTTGTTTTATCAATTGAACTGCATTGCGGCAGAGCAGTATGACGAGCAAGGTAATTGCATTATTGATGTAAACATGCCTGAGCGTGAGTGGAATAGATTGTTAAAAAGTGAACAATCGATGCTAGCGCAGTGTATTAACTAAACCGATTTTAGATTAAAAATCACTTATTAATAGTAACTATTGGAGAGCAACATGGCTTGGAATGAACCGGGGAAAGATGATAAAGATCCCTGGAAAAACAAAGGCGGTAATCACCAAGGTCCGCCTGATTTAGACGACTTATTAAAAGATTTAGGTAGTAAATTTGGCGGTGTATTTGGCGGTAAATCGTCGGGTGGGCGCAGCAATGGGAAAAATTTCTCAGGAATTGGCATTGGTTTAATTGTCATTGTGGCGATTATTGCTTACGCATTTAGTGGTTTTTATACGATTAAAGAAGCTGAGCGCGGCATTGTGCTTAGATTCGGACAATATGCTGGCATTGTACAACCGGGATTAAGCTGGAAGTGGACCTTTGTTGATCGCATTATTCCGGTAGATGTACAAACTACTCGAGCATTGCCCGCCTCTGGGTTTATGTTAACACAAGATGAAAATGTGGTAAGAGTAGAAATGCAAATTCAATATCGTGTTGATAATCCTAGAGATTATATTTTTAGTGTCACTAATGCTGATGACAGTTTAAGCGAAGCATTAGACAGCGCATTGCGATATGTGGTTGGTCATACTCGTATGGACGATGTGCTTACAAGTGGGCGTGAAGAAGTTCGCCAAGCAGTATGGGCAGAGCTACAAAAAATTATTAAAAGTTATCATTTAGGGATCATGATAGTCGATGTTAACTTTAAAGATGCGCGTCCACCAGAAGAAGTGAAAGATGCATTTGATGATGCCATTTCTGCGCAAGAAGATGAGGTGCGTTATACACGAGAAGCTGAAGCTTACGCTAGAGGCATTGAGCCGCGGGCACGTGGTCGAGTAAAACGGATGGAACAAGAAGCAGCAGCTTATAAACAAGAAATGATGTTAGATGCGCAAGGTGAAGTTGCTCGTTTTACCCAATTGTTACCTGAATACCATGCCCAACCAGAAGTAACACGCCAACGCATGTATATATCGACGATGGAAAAAGTGTACAGTAATACCAGTAAGGTGATGGTTGACGTGGATGGCGGTAATAATATGATTTATGTACCTCTTGATAAGTTGATGGGCAACCAGACTAAAACGTTAGCGAAGCCATTAAATACACCAACTCCGTTACGCAAAGATAGAGCGGTAAGTATTAAAGCGTCGCATGATATTACGAGTGATCGCCCTGATCGTTTCAGCAAAGGAAATAATTAATCATGAAAAATTTTATTATTGCCTTATTCGTTTTGCTGTTTGTCTTATCTATTTCATCGGTATTCGTGATCAGCGAAGGTGAAAGAGGTATTGTCTTTCAGTTTTCAAAAATAAAACGCGATAGCCAAACGGATAAAATGAAAGTTTATGAACCGGGCTTACATTTTAAAATTCCGTTTATTCAAACGGTGAAAAAAATAGACGCAAGAATACAAACGTTAGATGAATCAGCTGATCGTTTTGTTACTTCTGAGAAAAAAGATTTAATGGTTAACTCTTATGCGAAATGGCGTATTGTTGACTTTTCAACTTATTTCTTAAGAACGTCAGGTTCTATTGAAAATGCACGAGCATTATTAAAGCAAAAAATTAATAATGGTTTGCGTACTGAATTTGGTTCTAGAACGATTAAAGATATTGTCTCTGGTGATCGTGATACTATTATGACAAAAGCGCTGGCTAGTGCTGAAAGTAGTCGTAAAGAATTGGGTATTGACGTGATTGATGTGCGGATAAAGGCCATTAATTTACCAAAAGAAGTAAGTAATTCAATTTATGAACGGATGCGTGCTGAACGTACGGCAGTTGCTAAAGAGCATCGCTCGAAAGGCCAAGAGCAATCAGAGATTATTCGTTCAACAATTGATGCTAAAGTCACCGTTATGTTAGCCACAGCGCAGAAAAACGCCTATATCATCCGCGGTGAAGGAGATGCAGCGGCAGCTAAAATTTATGCTGATGCTTATAGTCAAGACCCTGAGTTTTATCATTTTTATCGTAGCTTAGAAGCGTATAAAAAAAGCTTTGATTCGAAAAGTGATATTATGCTAGTTAAGCCTGATAGTGACTTTTTTCAATACTTGAAATCAGATAAAAAACCTGAGTCTAAACAACACAAAAAGTAATTTGTGAGCGTTGTTTAAGAAAAGAAAAACCATGAGCCCGACTCATGGTTTTTTATTTTTACGCTGAAAATATTAGAGTTGTTGTCAACCGCTTATCAAGCTTGCACTTTGGATGCTGAAAAAACCGGCATATAGTGCTTGGACTCGAAGTTGAATTTTGCTAGAATCCCCGCCTAATTTTCTTTCGAAATAGTAAACATGGGCAAAAACGTTGTCGTTCTAGGCACCCAGTGGGGTGACGAAGGTAAGGGTAAGGTTGTCGACTTACTTACAGATAAAGCTAACTATGTTGTTAGATATCAAGGCGGTCATAACGCCGGACACACATTAGTCATTGATGGTGAAAAAACTGTTTTACATCTCATTCCGTCAGGTGTACTAAGAGCAAATGTTAAATGTCTTATTGGCAACGGTGTCGTGTTGTGTCCAAAAGCATTAATGAAAGAAATGGCAATGCTTGAAGATAAAGGCGTACCTGTACGTGAACGACTACTCATCAGCGATGCTTGTCCTTTAATTATGCCATATCATGTTGCATTAGATGTTGCGCGTGAAAAAGCGCGTGGTAATAAACCCATTGGTACTACTGGCAGAGGCATTGGCCCAGCTTATGAAGATAAAGTTGCACGCCGAGGCTTACGGGTTAGTGATTTATTCTGTCCTGAATCTTTTGCACATAAACTACAAGAAATTATGGAATATCATAATTTTGTGCTTAGCCATTATTATAAAGCTGACGTATTAGATTTTGATGAAGTGTTAGCTGATGCGTTAGCCGTAGCACAAACGATTAAAGATATGGTGGCAGACATACCAGAGCTACTTGATCAAGCCCGCATAGCGGGTGAATCGATTATGTTTGAAGGCGCGCAAGGCACCTTGTTGGATATTGATCATGGTACTTATCCGTATGTTACTTCATCTAATACTACCGCTGGCGGTGTTTCTACTGGTTGTGGTTTTGGACCGCGCTATATTGATTACGTTTTGGGTATTACCAAAGCTTATACTACGCGTGTTGGTTCAGGGCCATTCCCTACTGAGCTACAAGATGAAGTAGGTAAGCATTTAGGCACCGTTGGTCATGAATTTGGTGCAACTACTGGCCGTGAACGTCGTTGTGGTTGGTTTGATGCGGTGGCAATGCATCGGGCTATACAAACAAATAGTATTTCTGGTTTATGTTTAACCAAATTAGATGTACTAGATGGGTTAGAAACGTTGAAAATTTGTATCGGTTATCAACAGCAAAATGGTGATATTATTACCGTACCTCCAACGGCAGCTGAAGGTTACGAAACAATTTCTCCTGTGTATGAAGAGTTACCAGGCTGGACAGAAAAAACGTTTGGTATCACTAATGTTGATGAGTTACCGGCTAATGCGATTGCTTATATTAAGCGCATAGAGCAAATTACTGGTGTGCCCGTTGACATTATCTCAACCGGCCCTGATCGAAATGAAACGATCATTTTGGTAAACCCTTTCGGCTAAACATCAGTGTCAGCGTGTTTGCAAAAAACCAGCATTGTGCTGGTTTTTTATTATCCTAATAAAATTTAAGTATTTATCTACAAAATATTCATAATTAACAATACCCTTTATCCACCGAATGAGTTAATCATTGGTGCCTTACTACAATTACAATATAGTTTGTAAATTTTTGTAGATTAATATTCAGTTTTTGACTGTTATTGGTTGTATTAAATTATCCACTATAAGGTTCAAGGTACCGTTTTATAAGGTGTTTAATGAGATTAAAAGTATAAAACGCTTTAACAGTTCAACCAGTTGCAATACACTATAAAAATACTTAGAGATGCATGTGTTAGTGGTTTTTTTATTTTCAAAGGATGCAGTATGAATGATTTTCGGGAACAAGCATTAAATTATCACGAATTTCCAAAACCGGGTAAAGTGAGTGTTCAAATAACTACAGCGGCCGAAACCGCTTACGATCTATCGCTGGCATATAGTCCAGGGGTTGCTGAGCCAGTTAGAGAAATAGCTGAAAATCCTGACAATGTTTATAAATATACTGCCAAAGGTAACACGGTGGCGGTTATTTCTAATGGCACCGCTATTTTAGGCCTAGGTAATTTAGGGCCACTCGCTTCTAAACCGGTAATGGAAGGTAAAGCGTTATTATTTAAACGTTTTGCTGATATTGATGCAATTGATATTGAAGTTAAGCATTTAACTTCAGATGATTTTATTAACACCGTTGAAAGTATTGCTGATAGTTTTGGTGGTATTAATTTAGAAGATATTAAAGCACCTGAATGCTTTGTAATTGAAAAGGCATTGAAAGAGCGTTGCAAAGTGCCAGTATTTCATGATGATCAACATGGTACTGCGATTGTGACGGCCGCTGCCATGTTGAATGCGTTAGAAATTCAGGGCAAAAATATTCGTAGTGCGCGGATTATTTGTTTAGGTGCGGGTGCTGCCGCCATTGCTTGCATGGAATTATTGATAAAATGTGGAGCACAGCGCGAAAATATTTATATGCTCGATACCAAAGGGGTTATTCATACTCGCCGCGATGACTTAAATC
>Ga0316206_1002431_pt1 | contig 12535 bp, 8 predicted proteins | sample 6monthpyrite_MG_FD_204942 | JGI IMG/M metagenome (GOLD analysis project Ga0316206, IMG submission 204942) | Microbial mat bacterial communities from mineral coupon in-situ incubated in ocean water Damariscotta River, Maine, United States -... | ecosystem: Environmental > Aquatic > Marine >...
TCAGGCCATTGCGGAGAAAGTGATTCCGATTAATATGACATAAAAGCGATAGGTGTATCGCATAAAGACAAGGATGTTCTTATGCTCGCTGTGTTTTTATAAAATTATTTAATGAATGGCGTATCTTCTCCAGAAAACACTGAGAAAACAAACTATTTCAACAATGCTGCGAAAGCGAATGCAAAATAGAATGAATCAATCACCTTATTTTTAAAATTATCGCTTGATCTTGAGAGAAAAAGCGCTATTCTAAGAGGTAGAACAAAAGAATAATAATCAGATAGTGAACGTGGCGTGCTCTAAAAATAATAATAAACGTCATGATTTTTAAAACGTGGGACAGGGAAAAATAATAAAGTGATAAGAGTAATAGAAGATAGCTTGTTAAGCTATATAGGGTAACTGTTTGTGTTCGAAGAGTTTATTCTGATAGCTAAGTATTTTCATGAAGTATTGCTGTTATTCATATCTGCGTGTATTTCCTATTAATTTTCTCCCAGTCAGTGTCACCATAGGCATTTTTCTGTTTGTCCTATAAAGATAATTTGCTATTTAACCATGGAAGAGTTTCTGTCGGTTTTATCTATACTCGTAGCGTTTGATATTTAGGTCTTGAGTGCGATGCATATTTTTGTTCTGGCAAGGCGAAACGACAAGTCATAGTCGTTCTTATGGCGCGGAGTTTCAACGCCGCCAGGACGGAAATAGGCTAGCAATAAAGCCTAAATATCAGACGCTACGAGTATAACAGCCTGTCGGGCTTAGGATAAATCTTGATGAATGCTCTGAATGATAGATTTTTCAGTTGAGTATGTATTGTTGGTTGTTTGGATATCACTTTAGACATAAAGCTCATTGCGGCCAAATGCATTACGAAAATTTTGGGGACTCAACCAAGTATTCATTATATTGACTGAAAGCTCTAGATAAAGACGGATTCTTTAAAAATATTCATTTTATTTTATTTTATTGGTTTATAAAAACCAATTGAAAATAATTGACGTCTTTGTATCAAGGGGGAAGTGACGGGATGACTGCTAACAATAAATCAATAAACTGCCGACCGTTATGGTTGTCTGCTTTTATATTTTTACCGTTCTTATTTTTTATTATATCTTGTGCGGAACAAGGGCTGCCAGGTAGCGCATTACAAGAAGAAATTTCTGATGCTCGGTGGAATGCCAATAGTGGTCTGCTATCGGTATCAGGCAGCGCTAAAGCTCAGCAGGAAACTGTTCAAGTCTATGATGGTGACAGTGGTAGCTTGATTGGTAAACCGAAAGTGAAGGATGGCGCCTGGTCGTTGCAAGTGGCCAGTGCCGTATGCTCTGTTAAAGTCAACTTTGGTGGCAGTGAAAAAACTCAGCCAGTCAGTAAAGCCCCAGTTAACTGTGTTGCCTTAGGCCAAGAACCCGCCGCAGAATTAAATCGCGCACTTCGTCCTGCCGCGATAAAAGATCACCCATCACCCTTGGCAAGCTGGCCCAATGGGGCAATTGTCAGTCCGGCACAAAATATTACCATTCAAGTTGGTGACAAGCTGAATTTTGCCGCTGTTGCGTTTGATCCCAATGGCAATACGCCGATTTCTTTTAATTGGAATTTTTCCGGAGCCGCGCCAAATACGCTTGTTCAGAATCCAGGCAATGTGACTTTTACCAAAGTAGGCACTTATAAAATAAAGCTTATTGTGACCAACAGCATAGGTGTCATTGATCCAACCCCAGCAGAACGTATTGTTATTGTAGAAAGTGATGTAGGCAATAATCCGGCGGCTGAACCGCCGATCGCACAAATACTTTCTCCGGGTGGCGATGCAACAATTAATGTCGGTGATTCATTAATGTTTGTTGGAAATGGTAGCGGTGTCGGCGTACCTAGCCCAGTGGATTTAACTTATCTTTGGAATTTTGGCGATGCTTTTCCCTCTCCAACGCCTGATACATTAGCACGTAACCCTGGGAACTTAACGTTTAATGTCCCCGGTACTTTTGTCATTAGTTTAAATGTTCAGAACGCAGCAGGTTTAATCAGTGTAAACCCCGATCAGGTGACAGTCACCGTGATGCCCAGCTATGAAAATATGCCGCCAGAGAGTGTGATTAGCTCGCCAAACAGTGATGTGACTATTAGTGTAGGGGATTCGCTAGTGTTTAGTGGCGCGGGATCAGATCCGGATGGCAACATGCCATTGTCTTATCAATGGGATTTTATTGGTGGATCTTCGGGTTCTATTACTTCGCAGAACCCCGGACAAGTGGCTTTTCCATCGGCTGGCATTTTTAATGTCACATTGACAGTGATTGATGACTTAGGGCTAGCAGATCCAACCCCTGCAGTACGAGTGATTACAGTACAAGACCGTGCTGTTGACAATGATCCAGGGCTAACCAGTAATCACATTCTAACGCCGACGGGAAATATTACTATTGATGCCGGAGAAAGCATTAATTTTACTGCTGAAGCAGCTACAGGGCATCCATTGGCCACTCTGCCATTGCAATATCATTGGACTTTTGATGGTGCAGCTCCTGATTCACTGGAATTAAACCCAGGTGCGATTACCTTCAGTGAGGCGGGGCGCTATTTTGTGAAGTTCATGGTAGCCAATGCATCCGGGCAAAAAGTGGCAAATAGAGTTAGACGCGTGATTAATGTTGTTGAGCCAAATGCATTCAGAGTAGAAATTACTTTGCCAAATACCACGATGACCATTAATCTCGGGGACTCTATTGACTTTCAAAGTGTTGCGGTCGATCCGACAGATAGTACGGCAAACATTGTTTATCAATGGGTGTTTGGTAAAAATATTCCGGATGTTATGGAGCAGAATCCAGGTTTGGTTACCTTTGACCAGCCGGGTGGTTACAATGTCACTGTGGTTGCGATGGTGGTTGATGCCAGCGGAGTCGTTACTAAGCGTGTGAGAGCGCGTGTGAGAGTTAAGGTCAATGACCCCAATGATATTAAAGGCGGTATTCTTGAACCCACCACAGATATGATGATTAACGTAGGTGAAGCTGTTAATTTCGTCGCGATGGGTATTGATGTGGGTGCGACGGGCTCAGCAAACTACCGTTGGGAGTTTGAGAATGATAGTCGTGGAAACAATGTGATCATGCCTGACATTCTAGAACAAATACCAGGTCAAGTGGTGTTTGATACGCCGGGCATCTATGAAGTCGAATACAAAGCAAGAGGCGTTGATCTTAATGGTGCGCAAATAAAAATTAGTGGCGAACGACATATCATGGTTATGGATCCAAGTGCTACACCGACACCACCCGCACCTAATCCAACACCACCCGCGCCCAATCCTCCGGCGAATGCTCAAGTGACAGGTAGCATATTGTCACCCGGAGGGGATATGACGATTCCGGTGGGTGGCAGCATCAACTTTGCTGGCACGGGTAGCGATCCGAGTGGTGGGCAACTCTCATATTTGTGGAATTTCTCAGGAGCGACACCAAATACGACCGCACAAAATCCAGGTATTGTGACGTTTAATCAAGTCGGTACTTATGTCGTCACACTCATTGTAAGAAATGCGGCTGGACAAATTGATGGAAATCCACCATCAGTTACCGTTACAGTCGTTGCGGGGGGGGGAGTATAACTATAATAGCAATATACTAGAAACTTGGATTTCTCGCACCCAGATCAATGATCTGGTCGTTGATTCAGATAGGCCGAAGAGTTGTCGTTTTTGCTACTCGATAAAGAGGCTGAAGTGCGAGAGAGGAGCCGGGGGGTGAAAATCTAGGTGGATAGTTGTTAATATAGTTAAAGTTTGGACCCACTCGTTCTTGTGCAGTTAACAAGGGCGGGTGGGTTTTTTATTTTCTGCGAGTTATTTTTTTGAGTGTTTTTTGTTGGCCATATCTCATACAGAGAGTGTCTAGTGTGAAATATAACCAATTAAATTTGTTAACTTTCACATGAAAATGGTCATTTTTCGATCTTAATGGATAATTTATGTGCCACATGCAGGATGGGCAAACTCCCTCGCCTTTAGACCTACACTTTAGTATGATTAGTGCGGAATTTCCTATCTTGATGAAAATTGTTGGGGCCAGTGAATTCGGGTGCAAGCTTTTACTTTGCTGTCAAAGTTGGCAACAGCAGTGAACCGCAGATTATCAAAAAGACAACTTTTTAAATAATGTATAAGTCATATTATCAATTCAAAGAAAATCCTTTTTCCTTATTACCTGATCCGTCATTTTTGTTTCTTGGTAAGAAACATCAGCACGCATTAACAATGCTGCAATATGGATTAGTGAAAAATTCTGGTTACACGGTCATAACGGGTGAGATTGGTACCGGCAAAACAACGCTAGTTAGACGATTGCTGGATGAAGTTGAAAATGAGTTGGCGGTCGGCTTAATTAGTAATACGCATCAGTCTTTTGATGAATTATTGCGCTGGGTGTCGATGGCCTTTGGATTGGATTATAAGGGTAAAGATAAGGTGGAGTTGACGGAGCATTTTCTCAATTTCATCGTTAGTGAATATGCTAATAATCGGCGGACTGTTTTGATTATCGATGAAGCGCAGAATCTCTCAGGACAAGCGTTGGAAGAGCTGCGCATGCTGAGTAATTTGAATGCAGATAAACATCAGGCGTTACAGTTAATTCTTGTCGGTCAACCTGAACTGCGTCAGACCTTGCATCAAGCCAGTTTAAAACAATTTACTCAACGTATTTCAGTCGCCTATCACTTAGAAGAGTTAGACCAAGAGGAAACGGTTTTATATATCAAACATCGTTTAAAAACAGCGGGGGGAGATGAGAATATTTTTGATCGAGATGCTTGCCTAATGGTGTGGCAGAAGAGCAATGGTGTCCCTCGAATTATTAATACCTTGTGTGACACCGCCTTAGTGTATGGCTTTGCCGAGGACAAAGTGCATATTGATACCCAAGTCATTGCTAATGTGGTAAAGGAACGAGAACAAGGCGGGGTCTTTGTTTGGTATGTGCCGGAAAAGGATGAAAACTAAGTTTGAGTTCAGTGGTTATCGAGTTTAGGGTTTATCTAACCAACCTAAATGCATAGACTCGTGCGCCTAAGTGAGCAATAGAAAAAGTAGATTGACCTTCCTTTGCGACGATAACTTGGTTCTCTGGGCGAAACGGTCCCAATATGGATTCAGAGCTCAATATGCGATATCGACCAGAATCTAAGGCATGCGTTTTTAGTTCGATTCTGTCACCCTGTATTTGCATTTGGTAACCGGCATAAGGGGTTGCCAAGGGGTCACCGATAAAAATTCCTTCTCGTGGCCACATGACACTTTTCCAATAGGCTTCGATTAATGTTTCTCCGCGTAAATAATGACTCATGGCGATGAGAGGTATAGGAAATTTTTGTGGAAAATTACAGGGTTCGACAACTGTGCCATAGCTGCCTGTTGCACCAGCCTCTAACCAACGAAGACTGCTCATCTGACGGCTATTGGTGAGTTTACCGCCGGTGGAGGTGAGATGATCGGCCATGGCGCCGGGAATAAAGGTTAAACTCTCCAGGAATGGTACATGAACTGTACCCGTAAAATAAAACAACACATCCTTTTTGTGCTCAATCGCATCCTGGTTGATTTGTTTTATCGTTAACCAAGGGTTGAGAGTTTCCAGTATCTTGGGATATTGGATAGCACGAACGTTACGATGCTTGTCTGACGTGTTCAATAAATATGCTGTTTTGTTTGGGAAATGATAATCGGCTTTGATACCGCGATCGATCAACGACTTTGCGGCATGGAACGTGGTCGCTGCGATAGCCATGGTCGGGCGTAGACCAAAATCGTTAAACGGTTGTTGGCTTAGACTGTTAAAATAAGATTGCGTCTGGTCTTTGCGACAGGATGGACGCCGACAAAAAGTCACGTCGTAACCCATGGCAATGGCTGAAGTGATCGACATGCAGTCCACGCGATAAGGAGCAGCCCAAGTGATAGCGTAGGCTTGTATACGTGGTAAGGTACGGCGATCGATTTCTTTTTTTAATGTCAGAAAGTCATCGACATGGATATTAGTATTATTTGAAGAGATAGCGATTTCAATTCTATTTTGTGATGGAATTTTTCGTTTCTGTTGATAATAGTTGGCGATTTTTATGCTTAGTGGGTCGTTAGTGTTAACAATAAGGCCAAGATCGTTGGGGCTTAGGCTAACGTTCGGTAATTGGAAATAAACGGAGTCTGAGCTGAATGCATGGGAAGTGAAAGAGAGGTATAAAAAGAGAAAACAGCAAGCGCTGGTTAAGCAGGGCTTTAACAGAGAGGTAATTGTCATATTAAGAACAAAAAAAGCGGTCCACACTTTAAATAGGCAACCGCATTTTAATGGTGTTGTTGAATGGCGATATTTAGCTTTTTCGTCTTCTTTTTGCCGTTAAACCTGTAATTGTGAGCAAGCCTACACCGAACAACCAAGCAGCCGCTGGGATGGGTACGGGGTTGCCGACGATGCCGCCGCCAAAACCGTCACCTTTGTCCCATTGTGCGTCATGGCTGTTAGGGGCGGCATTAGTCACTATCTGTCTAGTATTGTTTGCATCCCAATTAGCGGTAAACATGTCGATATGTATACCAGTAGCGGCGGCATCTAAACTGTTTATCGTTACTGTTATTGTTTCTTTTTTGCCTGTGGTGCAGTCCCCTGTAGAACCTGGTTCAGTATTGCAAACAGATGTGTTACCTCCGTTAAAAGTTAACTCATATATTTCACTCCAAGTGTCGTAAATGCCATGTGGAGCAATGCTATTGGGGTCTTCAAAGGGTGGGGTGCCATAGCCTTCGTCGATTTTGGTAAGAGTACTGGAGCCATCAGACACCGTAATATTAAAAACATCTGTAGTTAATTCGGGTACTGCCGCAAAGACAAGATATGCTGTTAGTTCTGTTGTATTAGTTGTCTTATAATAAGCATCAAAAGAAAACGTAGCATCGATACCGTCATCAAGTATCCAGGTATCGCTTCCTGTATCATAAGCGTTAGTTTGGTTTAGGGAGGATGGTCCCAACTGCAACACGGGCACTGCGAATACCGCTGTACTAAACAGACAGATTAAAAATGGGGTGAATTTAACAATGTTGACTAGTCTCATGCAATAGCTCCGTTTATTTCTGTGAATAATATCTTCGTCCCTGAATTTAGTTGAGGACATCTGTTTTGAGTGTAGTAATCCGCATAAAAAACCAAAGGCGGATGAGTTTAAAGTAATCTACGTTAATTTGTTGAGATTAAGCACTTTTAACTCATCCGCCTTAATTTCTTTCGCACGTTACATAGCAATATGCCTACGCAATGATAGATCGAATATTCAACTCTTAAGCGGGCAGCAAAGCACCATTGCTTGAATCGAAGCTTGAATTTCTATCATTGTTGTTGGTTTTTTTACGGCGAAATGATGAAAAGGCTGCAATACCAAGAAACGCTGGAACAAATAATAATGCAGCGGCGGGGATGGGGACAGGAGGCCCGACCACAACGCCGCCTCCAGCGACTAGCGTGTTGGAAATGCTTCCTCCGGATATATATTGAGAGCTAAAACCATCCTCTAAAGTAGTTCCATTCAAATCTGCACTGAATAGAATGGTTAATCCGCCTTCAAAGCTCGATCCAGGGTTAATACCATAGAAATTAAGTAAGTCTGGATTTTTTGTGTCACTAAAGCTACCGCCGGCGATTTCAAAGCTAAAAGCACCTTGAGTAAAAGTGTCAACGGATAAAGATGCTTCTTCAAATAGGCCAGAAAGTAAAGGGGTGGTTCCGGTTGTTATTTGAGTGGTCCCATCATATAGTGTTCCATGAACGATGATCTCCCCTAATCCTAATGCTACATTGGGAGCAAATTTGAGTGTGCCATCTATTGTTTCGACATATTCAGCATCAAATTCGAGAAAACAGCCAACGCAAGTAAGAGCTGCTCCACTATTCACATCTGTATTTTGCCCTTTAACGTCTCCCATAGCGATATTGGTACCCGACAAGATGCCTGTGCCTGAATTGAAATCAAGAAGATCAGTAGTAGATGTCTGAGAACTGACTGCGAAATCTATACTTGGCGAAACAACAGCTGCCTGGGAACTTCCCATAAAAGCAATAAAAAGGGTAAGTAGGCCCGAGATCGTAGTGGGGCGAAAAAGCCATTTGTTGGTTTCCATCATTTATTCCTTGTTGCTAGTTTTTTTTATTTCGAAAGTGGACCTAATAAATGAGATTGTTTTTGCTATAGTCGCCAAAATTTTGTCGCTGATATTTGGACGATCATGATTCTAACAAAATGCTTCTGAAGATATTGATCGTTTTGCGGAGGACAATTTAGTCTTAGCTAAATTATCATCCCCTAGCAACTCACGTACAGAAAATATTATCTCGCCTAAAATCCTACCCCAATTCACCTTGTTTGACTATCACGTCTTCTACTGTTTGTTCTATAAATAACCAGATTTCATTAAAATAAATCAATTAATCGTGATACTGGATGAAAATATGTATTTTAGCTTACATATGTTAGCTAACTAAATCGAATAAAATTTAGCTAGCTCTAGCCTGTTAGCTTTGATAAACTTTTGGTCTAAAATACTAGCGTTAACGAATTCTCTTAGTTTGATAAGACTTTTCACTATGCGTTTTTCCATGCTTAGTTTTAACGTAACACGATTCTTTTTTCCGGTTAGTATCATGGCTAAGTGACGTTGATGAGGTTCGTGGTTTCAATGTAAATCTTGCCTAATCTCCAGATATCTTAACTTAAACCCTTACTAGGGCGTGTCAGCGTATGAGTCTATTGCACTGCCTATCTTTGCGTTGCGATTAAACAACAATAAAATTTGATTTGATAGTAACAAGTAATTATGAATATTTTTGAAGAAGAACATCACTCAGGCCCGGACTATCTGGCCATATTGCAGCGTCGAAAATGGCTGATTATTATCCTAGTCCCGATTTTGTTGATTATCAGCTTGAGTGTGATCGTGTTATTGCCCCCTAGCTATCGCTCCAGTAGCACTATTCTTGTTGAAACCCAACAAATTCCACAGGAAATGGTGCGTTCAACGATTACCAGCGTGGCAGCCGAGCGGATTCAAGTGATAAAACAACGGGTCATGACACGAGAGAAACTGCTTGATATTGCAAAAAAATATGACTTGTTTGATAAAAATGAATCACAACCAGTTTCGTTGATGGTCGATGATATCCGCAAAAAAATTCATATCGATTTAGTCACCGCCGGTCAATCCAAAAGGCAGCGATCAACTGCCACGATTGCCTTTACCATTACCTATGAAGATCGCAACCCTAATATCGCTCAGGCGATGGTTAGTGAGCTGGTGACACTCTTTTTAGACGAGAATGTAAAGTCCCGAATCGATCGTGCGACGGAAACCAGCCAATTTTTTAGCGCAGAATCCGAAAAATTAAAAAAACAATTGGATGAAACCGAGGCGCTAAGTGCTGAGTTTAAACAAGAGAATAAAGAAGCTTTGCCCGAGCATTTGAATCTGTATATGGATATGTTAACTCGTATACAAGCCCGCGCCCAAAATACCGAAAGAGAATATAACTCTTTGGAAGATTTAAAAAATATCTTAGAGGTGCAGCTCAGCTCTTATCAGGCACAACAAAAACAAGAACAAAAACGACAGCTAGCAAGTCCAGAGGAATTGAAGTTGGCAGAGTTGAAAATTCAATATCGCCAGATTGTTAGCCAATATTTGCCTACCCATCCCAATGTTGTCAGCCTTAGAAAACAAATTGCTTTTTATGAAGCGAGAATAAACCCTCAGGCATTATTTCGCGTCTTACAAGAAGATATCCGACAAGCAGAAACTGAGCTGGAAAGCGTGAAGCTGGAGTTTACTGACCGTCACCCCGATGTGAAACAATTACAAAACCAAATCAAAGCCTTAAAAAGCCGTCTAACTCGACTACCCGAGACGGCCACAGAAGTGAGCGAGGAAGTTGAAGTCAACCCCATTGTGTTGGAAATTCAAGCAAAAATAAGCTCATCGCAATCCAAAATGGAATCGTTAAAAAAACAACGCAATGAACTGCATCGTGATATCAAAGATATGCAGGAAAGAATCATTCAGATACCGCAAGTCGAGCGCGGTCTTAAAGCATTGAATAGGGATTATATAAATACTAAGCTGCGATATGATCAAATGAGCTCAAAAGAGATGGAAGCCAAATTGTCTGAGAGTCTTGAAGAAGGGCGAAAGGCTGAGCGATTCTCCATTCTTGAGCCACCACTTTTGCCTGATAAGCCCCATAAACCTAATCGAAAGAAATTAACGGTAATGGGGGTTGGTTTTTCTTTGTTAGCCCCTTTGGGGTTAATTTTATTATGGGAAATGATGCATCCGGGGATTCGTGGAAGTGGCGCTTTAGCCAGTATACTAAAAGAGCGGCCATTGGTGGTGATCCCGTATATACAAACCGAGGCAGAGGTCCGTAAAAGAAAACGCCTGATCATTGCTGGAGTCATTCTGTTAATGTTGATGGCGGCGTCCAGTGTTGCAGCAATACATTTTTTTTATCAATCACTTGACGCTATTTGGTACAAAGTGTTGTATCGTTTGGCTGAAAAATAATAATGAGATGATGGGGGGAAAATGGATAAACTTAAAGTCGCATTAGAGCGCTTTGAAAGCAGGCGTTTTTCTGGGGGAGGCAAAAATCCGCTTGATCGGGAAGAGGTACAAAAGAGAAAAAATAATAGATCAGCTGAAAACCTCAATCAGATTCAATATACTCAGACGCGGATTATTTCGATTCCCTCAAAGCAACTTATCGATAACCGAGTGATTGCCGCACAGGAGATGGAGCCTGCGGCGAGAGCGTTTCGTATGTTACGTACCAAGCTATTAGGGGAGATGCGCTTAAAAAAATGGAACACGCTGGCAATTTGCTCGGCAATGCCTGATGCAGGTAAATCGTTGGTGTCTGCCAATTTAGCGGTGAGTATGGCGTTGGAGGCTAATCAAAGCGTATTACTTGTTGATCTAGATTTTAAACGGCCGAGTATTCATAAGTACTTTTCTATTGAGCCAGAGTACGGCATTCTCGATTATCTAGATGGATATGTTGAGTTACGACAAGCATTAGTCAATCCAGGAATTGAGCGTCTGGTTCTTTTGCCAGGTAGGAAAAGTGCTTTAAACAGCTCTGAAATTTTATCGTCGGTTAATATGTCATTACTTATTGATGACATAAAAAATTACTACCAATCGCGGATTGTAATCTTTGATCTGCCGCCACTGCTTTTATCCGATGATGCGTTGGTCTTGTTACCTAAAGTCGATGGCTCGTTATTAGTCGTAGAAGAAGGCAAGAATTCTGAAAAAGAAATCAAAAGTGCATTAGATATGCTGAAATCAAGCCAATTGATGGGCGCAGTATTGAATAAGTCACAAGAGAGAAGTGTTGGCTATGGTTATTATTCTTATGGATAGTTGTTAACTGTTGAGTAATTAATTGTTATTTTGGCGTATAGCAATAGGAAATTACCCTATTGTATTGCAGGTGGTGCTCTGCTACGGTTATGGGCTGGATTTTCAATAGATATCTATACTATAACAAACAATAGAACTTTTGCAGACAGTTTAAAACTGTTTTTCAGTCTATAGCAATTACGATCACGATGATTTTTTTTAGCGCATCATTGCCTTTGATTGGTGCAGCCAAGCTGCGTTTTAATGATTTGGTATTTTTTTGGCGATTGTCAGTTGTTGTCAGCAACTATAAGGATTGAAACAGTGTTCATTGTTAACTCTAGGAATGAAAATAAAGATGATAATGAACGAAGGGATGAAAAAGGATGTTCGTTGCGATTTTGACAGAGATGTGTGGTGCTTGTTTGGTTTGCCTATAGATAACCTTACGTTGGAAAGCACAATACAGTACATCTGTGCATTAAGTGAAAATAAATCAGATCAGGCGCGGGTTTTATCAACCATCAACATTAATTGGTTGATTCTTTCATTACGTGATGACTCATTTCGCTCAAGCATCATTGATAGTGATATATGCACCATTGATGGAATGCCGTTATTGTGGCTTGCACAATCTTTGGACTTGCCAATGAACTCGGTGGTAACGGGGTCGGGTTTGATTGAAAGACTTTTTACTACGCCAACCCCTGAGCATGAAAAATTGTCGATGTATTTTTTTGGCGGTGAATCAGGGGTGGCTAAGATGGCGAGCCATCGGACCAATCAACACGCTAAACAACTTACTGCTGTGGGTTATCAAAGCCCGGGCTTTGGTGCGTTAAACGAGCTTAGCCAACAGGAAGTATTGAAACTTATCAACCAATGTCGGCCTGATATTCTGTTGGTTGCTCTGGGCGCACAAAAAGGGCAGCAATGGATTTACCAAAACAAAGAATCCCTAGATGCAAAATTGGTGAGCCATTTAGGTGCGACCATCAATTTCATTGCCGGTCGAGTTAAGCGAGCACCTAAGCTATTCCAAAAACTGGGTTTAGAGTGGCTGTGGCGTATCATTGTTGAGCCAAAGTT
>Ga0316206_1002434_pt1 | contig 12527 bp, 16 predicted proteins | sample 6monthpyrite_MG_FD_204942 | JGI IMG/M metagenome (GOLD analysis project Ga0316206, IMG submission 204942) | Microbial mat bacterial communities from mineral coupon in-situ incubated in ocean water Damariscotta River, Maine, United States -... | ecosystem: Environmental > Aquatic > Marine >...
CTTCAAGCACCTCCAGCCGGTGGTCGATCTTTTCCATCCGATAGCGCGACCGGCGCAGCAGCACGTCACGGCGATGGTCAAGAAAGGCGCGCAGCACCTCTTTGAGGCTGCACACCTTGGGGGTGCGTCCGTCAATCAGCACGTTCATGTTCAGGTTGAATCGGATTTCCAGATCGGAATTGCGGTAAAGCATATTCATCAGAACATCCGGGTCGACGGTGCGCGCACGCGGTTCCAGAACCAGACGGATATCATCCGCGCTTTCGTCGCGGACATCAGCCAAAATCGGAATTTTCTTGGTCTGGATCAGCTCTGCCAACCGCTCGATCAGCTTGGTTTTCTGCACCTGATACGGAATCTCGGTGACGACAATCTGCCACTGACCCCGGCCAAGGTCCTCGACCTCATGCTTGGCGCGCAGACGGAATGCGCCGCGCCCGGTGCGATAGGTCTGCGCCATGCTTTCACGCGGCTCTACGATGATGCCGCCGGTGGGGAAATCGGGGCCCTGAACGTAGTTCATCAAAGTGTCGTCAAAGACATCCGGTGTTTTGATCATATGCAGGCAGGCGTCGCATAATTCGGCAATATTATGCGGTGGAATGTTGGTCGCCATGCCCACGGCGATTCCGGTAGACCCATTGGCCAACAGGTTCGGGAAAGCGGCGGGCAGCACGACCGGTTCGGTCAGGGTGCCATCGTAGTTTTCGCGAAAATCAACGGCGTTCTCGGCCAGACCTTCCAGCAGCGCCTCGGCGGCGGCGGTCATCCGGGCCTCGGTGTATCGGCGGCGGGGTTATCGCCGTCGATATTGCCAAAGTTGCCCTGCCCGTCGACCAACGGATAGCGGACGTTGAAATCCTGTGCCAGACGCGCCATCGCATCATAGATCGCAGCATCGCCATGCGGGTGATAGTTGCCCATCACATCGCCGGAAATCTTGGCTGATTTGCGGAAACCACCACCAGAGGCAAGTCGAAGCTCGCGCATCGCATACAGGATACGCCGATGCACCGGCTTTAGCCCGTCGCGGGCATCCGGCAGGGCACGGTGCATGATCGTAGACAGCGCATAAGTCAGATAACGCTCGCCCAGGGCGCGGCGCAGCGGTTCGGCGATGTCGGTCGGCTGGGGGCTGGAATCGTCAGTCGTGTCATTCATGGAAGGTGTGATACGCCGCCGCCGGGCGCAGAACAAGCAGCGAAAATCGCGCGGGGCCTGCGGCCCGTGGCACGGCTGTTTTTGTGCCAAACGGGGCAATCACACGGGTTATTCCCCGTCACGCCGCACAAATCGCCCGCTATGCCTGTCACCACGAATTGAAAGGGCCGAATTGATGATACGATTGACACTTCTTTTGGTGGTGGCCATGGTCACCGCGATGATGATCTGGGGCACCGAAGACCCGCAAATGCGGGCTGGCACCATCACATCCAATATTCTGGATGACGCGGCAGGGGCCGATTACATTCCGGAATTGGTGGAAGATGTCGCCGTATCTGTCGCGACCGACCCCAAGCCCAAAGTTGAAGTCGCCAGTCTTGATGCGCTGGACCTGACCCGCATCGGAAAGTCGGGCGGTCTGCTGGTGTTTGAGGCCTCTGATGCCCCGGCGGGTGCACGCATTCCCATAACCGTTTCAGAAACCGCGACACTGCTGACGGTCACCGGATCAAGCGTCAACCTGCGCGCCGGACCGTCAACCAATCGCAGTGTTGTTGGCAAAATGCGGCGTGGCGCCAAGGCCGAACTGGTGGCCGAGGCCGCCGATGGCTGGCTGCAGATTCGCGATCTGTCCAGCGGCAATGTCGGTTATATGTCCGCCGATTTCCTGACCGCCAGCAACTAATCCCAAAGTTCACCCCACCGCGCCAATAAATCCATCACTCACGACGGGGCGGCGCGAAATATCGGCAGGCCCCGCCATGCGATCCGTCAAAGGCCGCAGCGGGGCCTGTTGCGTGTTGAGACAACCGCGCAGGTGCAGTATGCCGGTTGCCATGGCACCCAAATCAGTATTGATCACCGGTTGCTCGTCCGGCATCGGCTATGACGCAGCACATCAATTAAAAGCGCGCGGATGGCGGGTGTTTGCCAGTTGCCGTGCGACGGCCGATTGCGAGCGCTTGCGCGGCGAAGGATTCGAAAGCCCGCACCTTGACTATGAGCAGCCCGAAACCATAAAATCCGCGCTGGCAGAGGTTCTGAAGGCCACCGGCGGACGGTTGGACGCGCTGTTCAACAACGGCGCTTACGGCATCCCCGGACTGGTCGAAGACCTGCCGCCCGAAGCCTTGCGCGCGATCCTTCAGGCAAACCTGATCGGGCCGCATGACCTGACTCGTCAGGTGATTCCGGTGATGCGCGCGCAGGGCGGCGGGCGCATTGTCAATTGCACCTCTGTGCTGGGGTTTATCGCCTATCCGTTTCGCGGTGCCTATATTGCCACGAAATATGGGCTGGAGGGGCTGACAGATTCGCTTCGGCTGGAAATGCGGGGCTCTTCGATCCACGTCAGTCTGATCGAACCCGGCTTGATTGCCACGAAATTCGGCGAGAATTCCGGCAAACAGTTTCTGCGCTGGATCGATTGGGAGCGCTCTGCCCGCGCCGATGAATACCGCGATACGCTGTTGGCAAAGGCCGAGGGAAAGAACCGACATGCCCGGCTGGAGGCCCCGGCCAGTGCAGTGACAGCGAAGCTGATTCACGCGCTAGAGTCCGCCCACCCGCGTTCGCGCTACCGGATCACACGTCTGGCGCAGATCGCCTATGTGCTGAAACGTATCCTGCCCACGCGCAGCGTTGATTGGATAATTTCAAGGCTGGGATAGCCGCCGCTGCGTCCATTTAGACCCTCGCAATCACGGGCTGCGCCGCTACATCCTGCGACAACACGAAAGGACATCCCATGTGGCAAGACCCTCTGTTCGTTCTGGTGGCGCTCGCCTGTTTTGCGGTGCTGGTGGTGTTGATGATCGGTATCGGCGGCTTCGCCAAAGGTGGTGATTTCAACCGCAAACATGCCAACCGCCTGATGCGCTATCGCATCATCGCGCAGGCGATCGCCGTTGTGCTGATCTTGGCTTTCGTATTCTTTCGCCGGATGGGGGGAAGCTGATGGTCGTTCTGTCGAAAATCTACACCCGCACCGGTGACGCTGGCGATACCGCCCTTGGCAACGGCGCGCGGGTCGCCAAACATTCGGCCCGCGTTAGCGCCTATGGCACAGTTGATGAAACCAACGCGACCGTCGGCCTGGCTCGGCTGCATGCCAATGGAAAGATAGACACCCAACTTTCGCGCATTCAGAATGACCTGTTTGATGTGGGTGCAGACCTTTGCCGCCCCGAAATGGAAAAAGACGCCGAGGCTGAATACCCGCCCCTGCGCGTCACCGATGATCAAGTCGCGCGGCTAGAGAGCGAAATTGATGCCATGACCGGCGTGCTGGAACCGCTGCGCAGCTTTATCCTGCCCGGCGGATCGGCGCTGGCCGCCCAGTTGCATCTGTGCCGCACCGTTTCGCGCCGCGCGGAACGGCTGACGGTAGAACTGGCGGGCGAAGAATCGGTAAACCCGTCGGCGGTGAAATACCTGAACCGGCTGTCAGACTGGTTCTTTGTCGCCTCGCGGATCGCCAATAATGGCGGCAAGGATGACGTACTGTGGGTGCCCGGCGCGAACAGGTGAAACCCTATCTCTCTTCCGAATTGAAAGAGATCGCCGCCCGCGCTTACGTTTCTTATTCGCGACCAGCGCCTGCCACCATCGGTGTTTGCACGGGCTGCTGCATGGCGCCAAAGACCGCCCGCGCCATGTTGGATTCAGCCGTTGGTGACATATCGCTTGACCAAATCCTGGAATGGTACGGCGCGGCCAAAGACAGGGACCTTTCAGCCAATCACGTCTTTTGGATGCTGCCACGCGTTCTGGATTTCATCGCCCGGGGCGAAGATATTGCATTTTGCGGCAATCAGATCGCCTTTCGGCATTTCCGCAACGCTTCGCTGATGCCCCAATGGCCAAAGAGTGAAAAAGCGCTGTTCCAAGAGTATGCAGCCGCGTTCATGGATGCCCGGCTTGACCAGCGCTATCCTGAATTGGACCTGAATTTCTGCATGTTCGCGAAAAGCGGCGTTGAGATGGGCGAGGTTCTTGCCCGGCTCGATCAATGCGACCCATTGCGCTTTTCCAAGGCGATCATCGCCGAAGCGTACAACGGCGCGCTGAGAATCGGCCGAGACGCCTTCTGGGAAGACAGTCCAGCGCTTGACGCGATCTGCAATTGGCTTGCCGATCCCAAGCTTGCCGACCGGCTGATGACTTGGGCGATGGCGCATGAGGGCGAAGATGCCGACCTGGTCTGGAGAGCGGCGGGGCTGGTGGACTAGGTCACATTCCTGGACGACCTGGATTGACTTTATGAAAAAAATGGTGATTTTTTCACATCCGTGGCGTCACGCCGCTCTTTCGTGTCGATTCTAGGCTTTCTCTGGAAAATGCCGTCAGGTATCTGGAGGGGAACGAACCGCCCGCGCCGGTCTGGCGCAGACAACTGGAGATACCGCAAATGAAGGTCCTTGTACCCGTCAAACGCGTGATCGATTACAACGTGAAGGTCCGCGTCAAGGCGGACGGATCGGGTGTCGATCTGGCGAATGTGAAAATGTCGATGAACCCCTTTGACGAAATTGCCGTCGAAGAGGCCATTCGCCTGAAAGAGGCCGGCAAGGCCGAGGAGATCATCGCGGTTTCCATCGGTGTGAAACAGAACCAGGAAACCTTGCGCACCGCGCTGGCGATGGGGGCTGATCGCGCCATTCTGGTTGTGGCCGCCGACGACGTGCACACCGATATTGAACCCCTCGCCGTCGCGAAAATCCTTAAGGGGATCGTGGACGAAGAAGCGCCCGGTCTGGTTCTATGCGGCAAACAGGCCATCGACAATGACATGAATGCCACCGGCCAGATGCTGGCGGCGCTGCTGGGCTGGTCGCAGGCAACCTTTGCCTCGGATGTCGAAATTGACGGTGACAGCGCTGTTGTCACCCGTGAGGTCGACGGCGGTCTGCAGACGATCAAGGTCACCATGCCAACCGTCGCGACGGTTGATTTGCGCCTGAACGAGCCTCGTTATGCCTCGCTTCCCAACATCATGAAGGCCAAAAGAAAGCCGATGGATGAAAAGACGCCTGCCGATTATGGTGTCGATGCCAGCCCGCGATTGGAAATCATCAGCACCGCCGAACCTGAAACCCGCGCGGCGGGGATCATCGTCGGGTCGGTCGATGAACTGGTCGAGAAACTCAAAGAAGTGGGGGCTGTGTAATGGCTGTTCTTCTCTTAGCCGAGGTCAACAACGGCGAACTGGCGATGGACGCCACCGCCAAGACCGTGACCGCCGCCGCCAAACTGGGGGATGTGACGGTTCTGTGCGCCGGGGCCTCTGCCGCCGCTGCCGCCGACGCTGCCGCCAAGATCGACGGCGTTGCCAAGGTTCTGTGCGCCGAGGATGCCGGGCTTGGCCATCGTCTGGCCGAATCGACCGCCGATTTGATCGTTTCGCTGGCGGGCGATTACAGCCACATTGTGGCCCCGGCCACCACCGACGCCAAGAACGTGATGCCCCGCGTGGCAGCATTGCTGGATGTGATGGTGCTGTCTGACGTATCCGGCGTTGTCGATGCTGACACGTTTGAACGGCCAATCTATGCGGGCAACGCAATTCAGACCGTGAAATCCAGCGACGCGACCAAGGTCGTCACCTTCCGCACCTCGACCTTTGATGCTGCTGGTGAGGGTGGTTCGGCCACCGTCGAGACCATCGCCGCCGCAGGGGCCTCGGGTCTGTCGGAGTGGGTCGAAGACAAGGTCGCCACCAGCGACCGGCCCGAACTGACCAGCGCTGGGATCGTCGTATCAGGCGGACGTGGTGTTGGGTCTGAAGAGGATTTTGCGCTGATCGAAAAGCTGGCCGACAAACTGGGCGCCGCCGTTGGCGCGTCGCGCGCTGCGGTCGATTCGGGTTACGCCCCGAACGACTGGCAAGTTGGGCAAACCGGCAAAGTCGTCGCGCCAGATCTGTACGTGGCCGTTGGCATCTCTGGCGCGATTCAGCACCTGGCGGGCATGAAAGACAGCAAGGTGATCGTCGCGATCAATAAAGACGAAGAGGCGCCGATTTTCCAGGTGGCTGATTTCGGGTTGGTGGCAGACCTGTTCACCGCCCTGCCAGAGCTGACTGAAAAGCTGTAAACACTCGGTGCGCATGAATGCACACCTACAGATATTGAGAGGGCCCGTCAGATTGGCGGGCCTTTTTCACGCCCCTAGAATTTGTTCACGGTGCTTGGCCAGATAGATCTGCAGCCAGGGCGTAAAACGGTCAGGCATCTGCGCGATTTCAATATCCAGGTCGGACAGAGTGATCCAACGCGCCTGAATCACCTCTGCCGGGTTCAGCGCCAGTGGCAGTGACATAGCCGCCTGACAGACAAAAACATCGACCAGTTCATGCTCAACCATCCCATTGCCGACATCAGCCCGGTATTCGACCTGCCCGCGATGCTGTGGCGCCAGCCCCTCGATGCCCAACTCTTGCTGCAACCGACGAACTGCACAGTCACCTGGGTCTTCCTGCCAGTCGGGATGGGTGCAGCAGGTGTTCGCCCAAAGTCCCGGCGTGTGATATTTTTCGAAAGCGCGGCGCTGAATCAGCAAATGATCGCCAGACAGCACAAACACCGACACCGCCATGTGGCGCAGCCCATCCAGATGAACCTGCAATTTATCCTGCGGGCTCAAAAGGCCGTCTTTCCAGGCGGGAATTGGTTGGGTCATCGGGTAGGCCTTGTCAGATATTCGACGTGGCGCAGTCTTACCGGGTCGATCCTCGGGGTTCCAGCCGTTCGATCCGGTTCACGATCACGCGACCCATCCGGACGGTTTTGGAAAATTCAACGTAAACATATGAAATACAGATATAATTAAAGATCCAAAAACCCACATGCGACCAATAGCGCATGGTTGTTAGGCTTGAGCTTTTGTGGGTAGACTGAGATACTATAGCCCAGCCGGAATTGCAACACATAAGAATGAGGACACCATGATCCGTTCTGCAACGACTCTCTTCGCGCTTTCGATGATCGCCGCGCCCGCCTTGGCCGATAGCCACCTGTCAGAAAACGCCGCATTGGGAAAAGCCGCATTCAAACTGTGCCAGTCCTGCCATGTGGTTGTTGACGGCGACGGCAACACGATTGCCGGCAAAAAAGCCAAAACCGGCCCCAACCTGTATGGCTTGATCGGTCGCACCGCCGGTACCGCCGAGGGGTTCAAATTCGGCAAGTCCATCGTCGCCGCAGGCGAGGCGGGGCTGGTCTGGGACGAAGAACAGCTGGTCGCCTATCTGCAAAACCCGAAGAAATTCCTGCAAGCCTATCTTGATGACAGTTCTGCCCGCAGCAAGATGTCCTTCAAGGCGCGGGCCGACAAAAAGAACGACCTGACGGTCGAAGAAGTAGCGGCGAATTTCTACCACTTCCTGAAGGAAGTCGGCCCCGAAATGGAAATGGAAATGGAAGAGAGCACCGAAGAAGCGGCAGAAACCGAAGACTCGACCGGAAACTGATCGCGTGGCTCAAATCTGAACGAATGTGAACCGTCGGCGCAGGCCGACGGTTCTTTTCGTGCAGAGATCAGGACATCAGCGCCTGAATTTTCTGTGCAAGCTGCGCCGCAGCCCGACGGTGTACGATTGGGCCCAGCATTTCCTCGGCCGCAGGCCGTTCAAGCGGGGCAAAGACCATCTCTTGCAACCCCTGCCGACGCTCTTTTGGCTCTGCCACAATCTCTATCACACCCGAAACAGAGCCCATCAGACTGTTGATCATATTTCGGTCAATAAATAGCGGATCCGAGCCGCCGCCCATCTGGCCCGCGGCATCGTTGGGGGCATGATCTGCCAACCACAGCAGTACAACCTTGCCGCCGATCTGGGTAATCAACGATTGCATACGGGCGACCCAGGCTTCTTTCAGCTCATTTTCGACCATCAGGAATCTGTCGGGGCTGGTTTGCGCCAAAATTCCCAACATGTGACGCGTAAAGTTGAAATCGGTAAAATCCACGTCATCATACAGGGTTTGCAAATGCGACGAGGCGCGCAGGAAACGGTCATTGCGGCGCGGATGCACCGCATAAAACCGATTCGACATATTTTGCGCCCCCATCAGTTGAATCACCGAAACACGGGCGTTGGCACAGATACCCAACAGGCTGCGGTCACTGGCAAAGGCATCAATCCCGGCATTCACACAGCCCAGATTGACCGATTTCACCCCGGTTTCGCATTCAACCAGCGCCGGATAGGGAACCTCGACAAATTTTCCATAGGTTTCGGTGCTGCCCAGAAAGGCCACATAGTCGCCCTGGACACGCCTGCGCGGCCCGCGAAACAGCAATTTCGATATCCCGTAACGACACGGGAAATACTCAAGGGCCGCTTGGCCCAAGTTCACATAGGTCATATCCACCCACCATATTAATTTTCACCCGAGGTAAGATTCGCAGACAGTCCTTGCCAAGTGGCTAAGGCTTGGATTTGTCGCGAATTGTCAGGGTGCGATTGCGGCGGCTTGGCTCTTGCGTCCGCGCAGCCCAGCCGCATATTGTCCGCGAGGCAGCGAAAGGGCTGGATATGGAAATCTCGAAAGTTGGAGTGGTCGGTGCGGGCCAGATGGGCAACGGTATTGCCCATGTTCTGGCGCTGGCAGGCTATGAGGTTTTGCTGACCGATGTCAGCCAGGATGCCCTGCAATCCGCCGTGACCCTGATTGACCGCAACGTCGAGCGGCAGGTGGGCCGTGGCAAAGTCAGCGCCGAGGACAAGGCCGCCGCGATGGCGCGGATCGGCACCTCCATGAAGCTGAGCGATTTGGGCGCCACCGATCTGGTGATTGAGGCCGCGACCGAACGCGAAACGGTCAAGCAGGCGATATTCGAGGACCTGCTACCGCACTTGCAGCCGCACACCATTCTGACGTCAAACACTTCGTCGATTTCAATCACCCGGCTTGCGTCGCGCACCGACCGACCCGAGAAATTCATGGGGTTCCATTTCATGAACCCCGTTCCAGTGATGCAACTGGTAGAACTGATCCGCGGCATTGCAACGGACGAACCCACCTACAAGGCCTGTCAGGACGTGGTTCAACGGCTGGGTAAAACTGCCGCCATGGCCGAGGATTTCCCCGGCTTCATCGTCAACCGCATCCTGATGCCGATGATCAACGAGGCAGTCTATACGCTGTATGAAGGCGTCGGAAATGTGGCCTCTATCGACTCTGCTATGAAGCTGGGAACCAACCACCCCATGGGCCCGTTAGAGCTGGCCGATTTCATCGGGTTGGATACCTGCCTTGCCATCATGAACGTGCTGCATGACGGGCTGGCAGATACCAAATACCGGCCCTGCCCGCTGCTGACCAAATATGTCGAGGCAGGGTGGCTTGGCCGCAAAACCCAGCGCGGATTCTATGACTATCGGGGCGAAGAACCGGTTCCGACGCGCTGACGCGTCAGCCGCGATCAGGGTCATTCCCCAGGGCCAGCGTCTGCTCACGCAACCAGGCCATGAACTCTCGCGGCTCAGCGATGCGTTTGTTGATCTCATCGGGGTCAATAGGGTTGCCGACCACCGGAATCTGCGGCTTTTTGCAGGCCGCCACGATCTCATGCAGCAACAGGCCCTGACGCAGGGTCGCCGAGATGCGGTTGGCAATCTGGTACGAACGCGAGTTTGAGCCGGGGAAATAGACGGGCACCACAGTGGCGCCAGAGCGGCGGATCATCTTGGCGGTGAACACGTTCCACTCGGCCTCAATCGCGTCGCCAAACATGGTTTCCGACGTCGCTACGACGCCCGAGGGAAACAACGCAACAACCCCGCCATCGGCCAGCTGTTTCATCGCATCGGCACGCATTTGGATGCCCTTTTTCTGGGCGTCTTCCTCATGCGGGAAAGGCACGGCGATCAGAAAGTTTGCCGCAATCTCATCAATACCGGTCAGGATAGAGCGTGTCAGAATCTTGTAATCGACCCGAATGCGGCTAATCAGATCGGACAGGACCATGCCGTCGACCATCCCATGCGGATGGTTGGACACAACAATTACCGGCCCTGTCGCCGGAATGCGGTCCAATTGCTGCTGCGGCGTCAACAGATCGACCTGCATCACATCCAGCGCCTTGCGCCAGAACATCCGTGGCTCATGCGGGCGACGGCGCTGAAACTCTCGCAGCATGCGGATGATGGTGATTTTGCCCGTCATCCATTCCAGCGCGCGGATCGAATAGGCCGTCCACGGGCTGTCAAATGTATTGGAGTAGGTCAGGCGTCGACGATCATAAATCGGCTTTTCGCGCGCAGACTCGTCCGTCTGCCCGGCCATTGGTCCGGGTTTCCCCTGCATCAGAACAGGCCGCTGCTGTGGCGTGCTGTCGACCAAACTGACCGTCCCCCTATTTGACCCTGCTAACGGTCTTCGCCGAACCGGTCGGTGACAAGCGCTTGCAACGCATCGGCCAGCTTTTTGGCCTCTGCTCCGTCAGTCCTTATTTCAATAGAGGTTCCTTTGGAAGCTGCCAACATCAAAAGCCCCATGATGCTATCGCCGGATGCGTCCATCCCATCCTTGGAAACGATTGCCGTTGCGTCATGCGCCTCGACCACTTCGACCAGTTTGGCCGAGGCGCGGGCGTGCAAGCCCTTTTCGTTAATGATGCCCAAAGAGCGGGTAACGGAATCTGTCATTTCAATGCCTTAGCCTAATGCGCCATCGCAAGAATCGATATATTTCCGCCCAGCATCCAAGGCACGTTTCACGGCCTCGGGGACAGCGAGGTTGCGGGACTTGGCCAGCTTCACCAGCATCGGCAAATTGGCGCCATAAATGATCTTTCGGTTGTCAGGAGTGCAGGCACACAAGGACAGATTGCTGGGCGATCCGCCGAACATATCTGTCACCACCACCACGCCATCACCGGTATCGACCGCATCCGCCGCAGCACAGATTTCGGCCTGCTTATTGGCCCTGTCATGGTCCGGTTCAATTGAAATCGGGCGGAGTCCGGTTTGGGTGCCGACCACATGCTCGACAGCGGCAACGTATTCCCGCGCCAGTCCTCCATGTGCGACAATCACAATGCCGATCACGTGCCTACCCCACCAAAGATGGCGGCACGGATCGGGCGCGCCGCTCTAGTTCCCTGTGCCTTTTAGAAACCTGCCACCCTGCCTTTGCAAGGGCATTCGCCAGTTTTTCAGTCAATGCAACGGACCGATGCTGTCCGCCAGTACACCCAAAGCCGATTGTCAAATGAGTTTTTCCCTCATCGCGGTAGGCCGGCAGCAAAAGCTCGGTCAGATCCAGGATGCCCTGAAAGAACGGGGCGCAAAGCGGGTCTTCCTCGACATAGGCGCAGACCTGCGGGTCGCGCCCGTCCAGCGCGCGCAGATTCGGCTGCCAGTGCGGGTTGCGCAGAAAGCGGCAGTCAAACACAGTGTCGACACCGCGCGGCACACCGCGTTTGTAGGAAAATGATTGCACGGAAACTGACAGGCGGCTTGTCGGGTCTGGGTCGAACCACCGTTGCAATTCCGCCTTCAGATCATGCACCGTCAGCTCTGACGTGTCGATCAGAACCGAGGCCTGCGCGCGCAGAGGGGCAAGCAGGTCGAACTCTCGTGCAATACCCAATTCCGGCGCCTCGGATGGCGCCAGCGGGTGGCGGCGGCGGGTTTCGGAATAACGGCGCAACAAGACGTCGGCGCGGCAATCGAGATACAGAACCTCGGTTGCCACATTCGGATCGCCCGACAATTTGCGGATCAGGTCGAGTAGGCCGTTGACGCTGAAATCGCGGTTGCGCACGTCAATGCCCAGCGCCAACGGTCGGGCTAACGGCGGGCCGTCCAACAGGCGTGGCAGCAAGCTGAGTGGCAGATTGTCGATCACCTCAAACCCGAGGTCTTCCAGCACGTTGATCGCAGTCGAACGCCCCGCGCCTGACGGGCCGGTGACCAAGGTCAGCCGGTGGCCGGATTCCTGGCTGGAGATAACGTCGTCCTGCATCAGCGGCTTGCCTTTCCCCCCGTAAGATATTGCAGAATCGCGGCGGCAAAATACGGGGTGTCGACTTTGTGAAGCAACGCGACCGGTTGGTCCAGAACCAAGGTTGTGCGGTTTGGCGGCAAGCGCTCGGGTTCCGTGTGGTCAAGATCGACAACCAGGGTGACTCGGGTTTGCGCCGCAGTCTTTGCGGCCAGCAGCCCAATCCCGCGTGCCTCTATCACGCCGCGCAAATTCGGGGGGGCAGATGCGGTTGGCCAATCATCGCGTAACTGCAACAAGGTCTGGTCGTCCGAGACGAGAGCCGCACCGTAGGCCATCAGCGCCAGCGCCAGTGAAGATTTTCCGCTGCCGGAGCACCCTTTGATCAGGATACCGCCAGCGTCATAGGCA
>Ga0316206_1002435_pt1 | contig 12519 bp, 10 predicted proteins | sample 6monthpyrite_MG_FD_204942 | JGI IMG/M metagenome (GOLD analysis project Ga0316206, IMG submission 204942) | Microbial mat bacterial communities from mineral coupon in-situ incubated in ocean water Damariscotta River, Maine, United States -... | ecosystem: Environmental > Aquatic > Marine >...
CAGTCCAGCAGTTCATCAAGATCCATCGATCGATGGTACCTGGAAGGCTCACCACCAGCAGCCTCTTAGGTCGCTACTCCACACGAAACCCAGTAGCCCCCAACATGTTTGATGTCACCGCAAGCGATGGCATTGTGATCAGCCGACTCGATGGGCACATCGATGCAGGCAACTGGAACGTGGAGGTTTATATGACTCCGGGTGGCTACGGCGGCAAGGAGGGCACCCCCGGCGCGTGGACGCTGATCGGTTCGGTGAATGTTGTCGGGCAGGGTGATGTCTCCACGGGTGGCCTGAAGACTCCGCTTCCGCTGGCCCTGGACATCCCGGTTGCTGCGGGGCAAACAGTCGGTCTCTACGTGACGCTTTCGAACGGCACGGCGATGAACTACACCAATGGATCGGTTGAAGGTTCGATCTTCGCATCGGATGCGAGCGTGTCGATCACCGAGGGTCTTGGCGTTGCGTATCCCTTCGGCGGCACCTTCTCGCCGCGCGTTTGGAACGGCACCCTCTACTACTCGATCGATTGCGATGGCAATGGCGTCGCGGACGGTCAGGACATCCTGAACAATCCGAGTGCCGACATCGACGGTGATGGCAACCTTGACGTTTGCGTGGCGCCGCCGCTGATGGCGGATACGTACTCGCTTTCGGTTGCTACGGGCGGCACGCAGACCTTCGCGTTGACTTCGGTCAACCCGGGCGATGTGTACATGCTGCTGGGTTCGACGAGTGGCACGGCTCCGGGCATGACCGCAGGCGGCTTCACGCTACCGTTGAACAACGACATCTACTTCATGCACACGCTGATCTACCCGAACTCGAATCCGCTGACGAACTCGTACTCGACGTTCAACCCTGGCCCGGGTGCGGTGGGCGTGTCGACGGCGACGTACACGTTGCAGCCGGCCTATGATCCCGGCTTGGTCGGCTTGACGGCGCATCACGCCTTTGTCGTGATGGATCCGGCGAGTGGCTTCTGCACGGCGGTCAGCAACCCCGTGCCTGTGGACTTCATGCCGTAGCCGTGCGCATGCGCTCTGCCCCCGTTGGGGCGAGCGAATCCGCGAATCCCGAGCCGCGTCCAGCAGGGTGCGGCTCGGGATTTGTCGTAGGTGAAAACGGCGCGTTGATGGGGCTCGCGGTTGTCTTTGAGGGTGGCGCTTGATTCCATGTCTACATGACCAACACGAAAAGCGCCGGCGGTGGACCTTGGGGCACCGCTCTGCGGCTTGCCCGCGAGACCCCCGCGAGTCGCAATCGCTACGTCGACTTTCTGCGCGCGCTCTCGATCCTGTTCGTGATCTTCGGTCACTGGACAGCTGCTGCTGCTTATGCCGATGGCGAGGGCGGGTTGGTGCCCACGCACCTTTTGGCGATTACGGCAAAGAGCCACCCGTTCACGTGGCTCATCCAGGTGATGCCGGTGTTCTTCTTCGTGGGCGGCTTCTCGAACGCCGTTTCGTGGAGCGCTGCGAAGCGCCGAGGTAGCGGCTACGCGGCTTGGCTCGAGTCACGCCTGCGCCGCCTGATCGGGCCGGTGATGGTGCCGCTGTTCGTTTGGGTGGGGATCGCGGCCACCGCGCACTTGGCGGGCGTCTCGCGGCCGTGGATTTCCGCGGGCTCGCAGATGGCGCTGATCCCGATCTGGTTCTTGGCGGTGTACGTGGTGATCGCGCTCTTGGTGCCGATCACGTTTGCACTGTGGGAGCGCTTTGGTTGGGGCTCGTTCTTCGGGATGCTCGTGATCGGAAGCCTGATCGACGTGGCTTTTTTTCAGGCGAACTGGCACGCGCTCGGATGGTTGAACTACGTCTTCGTGTGGTCGGGCATTCACCAGCTTGGTTATGCGTGGAGCGCGGGTGAGCTAGATGGGTGGAAGCGGCCCTTGCTGTTGGCTGGGACCGGCGGTGTGCTTTTGATTTCGCTGGTTCACTTCGGGCCGTACCCGATCAGCATGGTTGGCGTGCCCGGTGATGCGGTCAGCAACACCACGCCGCCGAAGGTTGCGCTGTTTGGGCTGGGCGCGCTGCAGATTGGCCTCTTGCTGTCGGTGCAAGTGCCGATGAAGCGCTGGCTGAGGGGGCTGCGGCCGTGGGCCGGAACCGTGCTGATCAACGGGATGATCATGACGATCTTCCTGTGGCACATGACGGTGATGATTTTGCTTGTGGGCGCGGCGCATTTGATGGGCGACTTCGGGCTGCACGCGGCTCCGGGGACGTCTTCGTGGTGGCAGCAGAAGCCCCTCTGGCTGGTGGCTTGCTCGCTGGCGCTTCTGCCCATGGTGCCTTTGTTCGGGCGCTTCGAGAGGCCGCGTCCGCTGCCCCTAGGCGCGGCGAACTTGGCCGCATGGCGGCTTGTTCTGGGCGCGCTGTGTGTCTGCTTTGGGCTGGCGCTCGTGGCGAAGGACGGCATCGCGGGCGACGGGCCGCTGGACCTACGCCTGCTCGCGTTGGTGCCGCCCTTTCTTGGCGCGGCTTTGGTGCGGCGTTGGACGAAGGGCGTGGCATGAGTTCGGCCGGTTCGAAGACGGGCACCGAGCCTTGCCCGTGCGGCTCGGGGAAGTCGCTTGCGACGTGCTGCCTGCCGCTCGTGGATGGCGCGAAGCTCGCGAGTACGCCCGAGTCCCTGATGCGCTCGCGGTACACGGCCTTCGCATTGGGCACCAAGGCGGCGATCGACTATCTGGTCGCGACGCACCATGCGGACTTTCGGGGCGAGGACCTGCGGGCTGGGCTCGTGGCTAGCGTCGAGAGCATCGAGACGTGGGAGGGTCTGCAGATCGTCGAGACCCAAACCGCGGGCGACACGGGCGTTGTGACCTTCATGGCGACCTACCGACAGGGCGCGCACAAAGGCCAGCTGCGCGAGCGCTCGCAGTTCGTTCGCGAGGACGGCTGCTGGCTGTACACAACTGGCGAGGTCGGCTAGGACATGACGCACTCGATCACGCAGCCGCTGTCTGGGTACCGCGTCCTCGACCTCTCGCGCATTCTCGCGGGGCCCTACTGCACGATGATGCTGGGCGATCAGGGCGCCGATGTGATCAAGGTCGAGCGGCCGGGCGCAGGCGACGACACGCGCCTGTGGGGCCCACCGTTTGTCGGTGGCGAGAGCGCGTACTACCTGTGCTGCAACCGCAACAAGCGCTCGATCCTCGTCGATCTGCGGAGCCCTGCGGGCATCGACTTGATCTTGGACCTTGCGCGCGTGTCCGACGTTCTTGTGCACAACTTCACGCCGGGTTTGATGGATGAGTTTGGGCTTGGCTACGAGCGCCTGCATGAGCTGAACCCGCGGCTTGTCTACGCCTCGATCAGCGCCTACGGCCAAGATGGGCCCTACCGCGATCGGCCGGGCTACGACATGGTGCTGTCCGCTGTCGGCGGGCTGATGCACATCACTGGCGAAGCGGACGGTCCGCCAACGAAGGTCGGCGTGGCCATCACCGACGTCTTGACGGGTGTGCACGCTGCGGGCGCGATCAGCTCGGCGCTCTTGTTTCGCGAGCGCACCGGTCGTGGGCAGCACCTCGACATCAGCCTGCTCGACGTGCAGGTCTCGGCACTTGCGAACATCGCCAGCAACTACCTAGTCGCGGACCAAGAGGCCCAGCGCTGGGGCACCGCACATGCCTCAATCGTGCCGTATCAGGTGTTTCAGGCCCAAGATCGGCCGATTGCGATTGCCGTCGCGAACCCGAAACAGTGGACCAACTTCTGCCGCGCGCTTGGCCAAGACGGCTGGGAACAGGATCAGCGCTTTGCCACCAACGAGCTGCGAGTCGAGAACCGCGAGGTCTTTTTGGCCGAGCTTGGGCAGCTGCTCAAGACGAAGACCTGCGATGCGTGGCTCGAGCTGTTGATCCCCGCCGCCGTGCCCGCCGGACCGGTCAACGACATGCAGCATCTCTTCAGCGATCCCCAGGTGCACCATCGCAACATGGTCGAGACCGTGCAGCACCCGGCGATAGGACCGCTGAAGATGGTCGGCCTTCCGATCAAAGCTAGTGAGAGCCCCGGAAGCGTGCGCCTCGCGCCGCCGATGCTGGGCGAGCACACGGACGAGGTCTTGCGCGAGGTGCTTGGCTGCACGGACGAGCGTGTGGAAAGCCTGCGAAGCGACGGCGCGATTGGCTGAACTACGCCCGCGCCGACACGATCCACGCGGCGCCGTCGAGGGACACGTTGTCGCCGTCGGCGACGCTTGAGTAGAGCTCGGCCAGGCGCTCTTTGATCTTTGCTTGCACGTCGGGTGTCTGCTTCTCGGTGAGGCTTGCGACAGGGCCGATGTGCAGGGATGAAGTGACGGCGGCTTGCACGCCACCTGGTCCCATCGGGACCGGGGCGCGCACGTCGCGCAGCTCGAGGTGCTTGTACCCCGCGTCGGTCAAGATCGACGTCATGTAGCTTGCGTCGGCCAGCGAGAAGGTGCCCGGCGAACACGGCTTGGGCTTGGGCGGAGGTTCGGCCACCAGTGGCAGCACGACTTCGAGCGGCGCGCTGCACCAGCGGTTCAACGCGGCCGCCTGCCAGCACGCGAACACAAGCCGGCCGCCGGGTCGCAGCGTCTCGCGCAGGCTTGCGAAGGCGTCCACGGGCTTGGCGAAAAACATCGCGCCAAAGCACGAGTACAAGGCGTCGTGCGGGAAGTTGGGTTTGTGTTCGGCCGCGTCTTGGCAGGCGAACTTCAGATGCTCAAGGTGGGCTCCGCGCGCCGCCGCATGTTGGACAAGCGCGGCGGAGGGATCGACGCCAAGCACAGCCCCGCGCGTGCCCACAGCCTCGGCAAGCGCGAGGGTTAGCGTGCCCGCACCGCAGCCAAAGTCCATCACGCGCTCGCCAGGCTTGGCACCGAGGACGTCGAGCGCACGCTGCCCAAACTGACCAAACGCTCGGTCGGTCTCTTCCACGTGGCGAACCCATCGCCGACCCGAAGGGCCGTTCCACATCTCGATCTGTGCGCTGTTGTCCATCGAGCTTCATCTTAGCGCGTAACGGGCTGTGGCGGCAGGCTCTCTTTGCGCAGCAATCTGGTTGAAAGGGCAAGGCATGATGAGCCCACTTTTCACGCGCTTCCACGCCAAGTTCGTCCTAAGGGTGTGCCTCCTTCCCGGTCGACTGAATCCACCCGAGCTCCCGGGACTCATCAAGCGTATCTTGATGAGCTGCAGTTCCCCCGGCACCGCCTCCATTGAGCACCCATGGCCAAGACCCTCGACACCGTCCTCCTGTTTGCACTCCCCGCTTCTGGCAAGTCCGAGGTGCGCAAGTACCTCTCGTTGCTGGATCCCGTCCTGTGCGCCGAGGACTTTCACATGGGCCGGACCGTGCAGCTGGACGACTTTCCGTACGTGCACCTGATGCGGCGGATCGCCGAGACGCTCGGCGAGCTAGGCCAAGACCGCATCTTCTTCCCATCGATGGAGAAGCCGTTCACCGATCCGCGCGACTGGGGCACGTTGATCGAGCTCCTGAACGAAGACCACGCCGACCTTGTTGCGCGTCGCGTTCACGAGCCCGACTCCGCGGCCACATGGCTGTTCGATCGGATCGATCGCGCGCGGGGAAAAGTCGGAGCGCCGGCTGCCCTCGCCAGCCTTAGTCCAGGCGTGCGTGCCCAAGTTGCCAGCGCCATCGAAGATGAGGCGCGCGATCTCGCCAAGAACCTAGCTGCCGAACACCCAGACACCCTGGCCGGGAAGACGATTGTGCTCGAAGCCGCACGCGGCGGTCCCGCGGGTTCAACCATGCCGCTTGCCGCGCCTTTCGGGTACCGCCACTCGATTGGCCAGCTCTCGCCCGAGCTGCTCGAAAACGCCACCATCCTGTACATCTGGGTCACTCCCGAAGAGTCCCGCCGCAAGAACGACGCGCGCGCCGACCCGAACGACCCCGGCTCGATTTTGCACCATGGCGTGCCGCTCGACGTCATGCTGGGCGACTACGGCTGCGACGACATGGCTTGGCTGATCGAGCAATCGACCAAACCCGGCCACATCCAAATCGAAGCCCATGGCCGCACCTTCGACATCCCCGTCGCCCGCTTCGACAACCGCGAGGACAAGACCAGCTTCGTGCGCGAAGACAAGGCCGACTGGAGGCCCGCCGATGTCGAGGCTCTGCACGAAGGCCTGAAGGCGGCGCTGACCGAGCTGGCCGAGCGGATCTAGCGACCTCTCGCAGTCACCGCTCCAAGAGGAACTGGATCTCGGTCAGGTAGTTCTTTGGGTTGCCCTTGAAGATGATGCCGGGGCCCTTGATGTAGACCTCGCGGCTGGGGGACTGGAGCTTGAGTCCTTTGGCGGCCGCATGCTCGATGAGCTGGCAGTAGGTGCGCGTCAGGTTCTCGTAGGGGCCCGTGTGGATCAGGCTGATGCAGTCGCCGCCCGGGATCTCGCGGACCTCGACTCCCTCGACTTCGACTTGGCGCTTGAGGGGCATGCAGGGCTCGAAGTCCGCGTCGTCCTCTTTGAACTCTTGGTCGTAGCAGAGCATCATGGCTTTGCCGCCGATGTGGCGTCCTAGCTTGCGGCCGAGCTGCCGGAAGACCTTCGAGCAGTCCGCGTAGCGACCGCGTGTTCGGATGCCGCCGACCAGGATTGCGGGGAGCTGCTTCTGTTCGATCTGGTGCTTGTTTTGATTCATGATGTCTCTGGCGTCTCTCTCCTGAGTGATGATCGCGTCGAGGGTCTTGACGATGTCCCGATGGCGCTGGATGTCGGCCCGAAGCTGGTCGCGTTGCTGCTCGAGAAACTCAAGGATGTTCCCATCGTCCCCGAAGCCTTGCAGGATCTCGCCGATGGTGGCCAAGCTGAAGTCCAGCCCGCGCAGAGCGACGATGACTCGAGCGACCTCGAGGTTGCCGAGGTCGTAGGAGCGGTAGCCGGTCTGGCCTTCGACCACGGCCGGAATCAAGAGCCCCTTCTCGTGGTAGAAGCGCAGCGTCTTGACCGACAGGTGGGTCATGCGCGAAAACTCGCCAATACTGAACAGATCTCCGTTGCTTCTCATGCCAAGAAGATACGGCCTCCAGCAACTGGAGGGTCAAGCGGCATTTCGAGGAGGCCGCCAACTTGGGTGGTTTTGTACGATGCTTGCGCGTCCACCGAAAACACCGCAAGGAAATTCACCATGTTTCGCCTCGCTTCAATCTGGTCTGCCACGGTCATCCTCGCGCTCCTTCTTACCGGTATCTGCTCGACGGCAGCGGGAGCGCAGACGCTTGACGAGATCCTACCGGCTGGCATGACTCTCGATGAGTCCGGGCAGCTACAGTGGACCGACTTCGAGGCCAGTGTCTGCACGAGTTGCGCGGGCACCGGGCTCACGGCTTGCCCACTGTGCGAGCGCGAGTCTCGGGCCTGCGGCACGTGCGACGACGGCGAGGTGCGCTGTGCGGACTGCGCGGGCATGGGGCAAACGCTCGACCCCTTCGTCGAGGTGTTGTGCACTTACTGCGAGGGCTCGGGGCGCAAGCCCTGCTCTGTGTGTTCGGCGACGGGAGTCCTGACCACCAAGTCGGGCGAGGAGACGACTTGTCCCGTGTGCGCGGGGAGCGGCGCGTTTGAGTGCCCGCTGTGCGCCGGCACGGGACGGCTCGGGAGTCTTCGCACTGCGGGTGGCGACCTGCGTCAAGGGACTCTGGAGGAGCTCTTGGTGCTCGATCACGGACTTGGCGCGCTCGCGACGGCGTGGGCCACGCGGCATGGCGAACAGCGCTCGGCGGACGCCCGGCTTGAGAAGCTCGCCGAGCGCCTACCCGCTGCCCGGTCGCTGCTGCCTTTGCCCGCGGGGCAGCTCGAGCGGCTGAAGGCGATCGTCGAGGGCTACACGGCGACCGACGACGGGGCCATGCGCGCGCAGTTCGTGGTGTCGTTCTTCGAGACGGGCGTGTCGTCCTACTTCCTCCGGCAGCAGCAGGCTCTTCAGCGGTGCGTGTGGCGGCTCCGGAAGAACGCGGGTGCCTTCGATGTCGAGGGGCCACAGAAGAAGGCGAGCCGACTCCAGTGGTTCGGCGCCATGGGAGGCGACCCGAGCGAGCCTGCCGATGTGTACTGCCTCTTGGGCCAAGGGTTCCTCCGCACACCTTCCGCCGAGAACACGGAAGCGGTGATCGCGGACTGGCTGTCGAGCCACCCCGATGCCGTCCTGCGCGTGGTCGCTCGGCTGGAGAACTTCATGGGCTCCGATCCCGAGTCGCAGTTCATGCACGTCTGGGTCGTCAACGGTGAGGAGAACCTGAACCTGTACCTCGTCGAGCGCGGCTGTGTTCCGGCGGGGACGATGCAAGCGGCGCGCCCGGAGATCGAGATCCCCTTCGAGGACTATCTCGACTTCCTGCATGCCGTCGAGCAAGCCGAAGGCGCGGCAAAGGAGGCCAAGCTCGGGCTCTTCGGAGAGGCCAAGACTCTGCAGAAGAACCACGCGGAGGCGGCTCAGGAGTTGATGCGGAAGGGCCAGCACGCGGAGGCGTTGGTGGAGTTTCTCGCTGCGAACGAGCTGGGCGGCGCGAGCGCTTTCCGCTGGGTCGACATTGCCAAGTGCTATGAAGAGCTTGAGCAGTGGGAGAGTGCTCTGGATGCTTACGACCAGGCGATCGGGGACGGGCATTGGTGGCCGCCATACACGCTCAAGGCGCACTGTCTGCTGCGCTCGGCGGGTCTCGAGGAGGCCGTCGCTTGGCTGGAGAAGCTCGCAGCTGCGGAGCCCGAGGCCCGCAAGTTCCCGCACATCCTTGGCACGTTTCTCTTAGAAGCCGGCGAGACGCACCGGGCGATTGGTCCTCTCCAGCACGCGGTCGACTTGGCTTGCGCCCAGCAGCACTTCGCCTTCGACGACGATGGCTGGTTGATCCTCGACGAGGAGACGCTAGCGAAGGAGAACAACGACTACGCCGAGTTGTGGCCGACCCTGGAGTCCCTGGCCCGGGCGCTCTTCCTCGATGGCAAGCCCGACGCGGCGCGGATTCGCGCGACGATGGGGATCGCGATGGGGCAACAGCTGAAACGTTGCAAGGGGTACTACAACGAGACCGAGGTCGAGGCTGGGGATGTCGCGTGCCGGCTCCTGCGCGCGCGGGTCTTCCTCAAGCATCGCGAGTGGGTCGACGCCGAGCGGGATCTTCGGCTCGCCCGGGCGCTGGCCAAGCGCTCGGGGACCAAGCCGTGGCTCGACGAGATCGCGGACCTCGAGAAGTGGCTCGAGGCGAATCGCGACGACTAGCGCGCCTAGTCCACCGTGATCGACTTGCTGACGTTCTTGGGTGAGTCCGGGTGCACGCCGTGTTGGTCGATCTCGAGGTTGCTGAGGAGGTTCATCTTGCGGATGCTCATCTTCAGGGCCAAGACCTGCAAGACGACGGTGCTGGTGAAGATTGGCAGCAGAGTGTCGCCCGTCTCGGGGAGCGCGAGGAAGCTGTGGCGGTACTCGTGCTTGACGTCGGGTGCGCTTGTGACCGCGTGCTCGAGCAGCTCGTTGGGCTCGGCGATCATGTAGATGTTCGCGCCGCGGATCTTGTGCGTGTTGACCTGCGAGATTGTCAGGTTGACGTCGCGCTCGTCAGGGCCCGTCACAAAGACAAGCGGGTAGTTCTTGTAGAGGCAGTCGAAGAAGTTGTGCTTGGCGAAGATCTTGTTGAACAGCCGGCGCTCGGCGGCATTTAGATCTTGCGGCGGCGTGCTGTCGAAGGCGAAGTCGGCCGCGGCTTTGTACAGCCGGTGCACACCGAGGGAGCCGATGTCCTTGCCCTCGTCCTCGTCGAGAACTTTGGTGATCGCGCCCGAGAACTCCTTCAGCATAGTGCGCACAGACTCGAGACCAAACAGCGTGTTCAGCCCGAGGATTGTATTCGGGCCGTGCTTGAACTCGGAGCTCTCGTAGCCCTGCGTGTGGTTGAGTACGACCTCGCGCACCTTCAGCGCGCCCTCGAGTGAGACACCGTAAAGGCGCGTCGCGAGGATGTGGATGCTGGGCTCTTCGAACAGGTCGACGGCTATGGGATCGACGCGCTCCTCGAGGCCGTCGAGGGTCTCCGAGAGCAGGCTCGGGATCTTGAAGAAGTTGGCGCGGTATCGATCGAGTTCAGCTTGGTGCTCGGGTTCTGGCTTCGTCTTGGTTGCGACCTCAAGTGCCAAGTGGTACAGCGCAAGCAGCTGGCTCGTGAAGCTCTTCGTTGCGGGGACCGCGATCTCAGGGCCGCAGTAAAGCGGGATGTGGGTCTTGACCTTTTCGAGAGCGAGGGTCGAGTTGACGTTGTTGACGATCGAGATCCGAACGATCTCCTTCCCGCTGCGCTCGACCTGGTCGAAGATGTCGATCAGGTCCTTGGTCTCGCCGCTCTGGCTGACGCCGATCATCACGTCGCCGTCGCGGATCGAGGCACCCGCGCTCGCGCGGAACTCTCCCGGCAGGAGCGGAACGATTTGGACGCCCGCGATCTCGTTGAAGAAGATCGCCGCCGTCTTGACGGCGTGGTACGACGTGCCGCAGGCCAGGAAGTAGACCTTGCGATGGCCGGCGTGTGCGGCGAACAGCTCGTCCACAAAGGTGCCGATGCGCCCGCGGAGGTCTTCGTGATCAAGCAGCTCGAAGAGGGCGTCCACCAAGAGCAGTGGGTAGGGGTTCTCGTCGTGCTTCTTGATCTCATCCAAGAGGCCACTCATCGTCGACGTGAAGTACAGCCGGTTGAGTTGGACGCCCGCTGCTTGGGCCAGGGCTGACAGTTGCGCCAACTCGGCCGAGCCGGCGACGGCTGCATACCCGCGCTCGAGCTGATCGAAGTCCGTGATGCGCACGAGGTCCATGACCTGCGTCTGCACCGCCTTGAGCAGATCACCGGATGTATTGCGCGCGTCGCGGAAGAAATCCATCACCGGTGAGCGCCCGGTATACAGCCGGATCAGCTTGCTGGCCGCATGGGGCTGCGAGTGGATCTCCTGCTCCATGAAGTACGAGTACGGCGCGTGCAGTTGCGTGTCCCATGTGTTCAGAAGCGACCGAACCGGTTCGCGCTCGAGGCGCTCGCCCGTCGCGGTGGCGTACATCTCGGCGCCGTCCGGCGTGGCGATGATGAACTCACCCTCGGCGATCGGCAGGAGGATCTTCGTATGCACCAGCACCGTGCCTAAATCGGAAGAGGCGATCACGTAGTTACCGCAATCGTCGTTGTGGCCCATGCCCACGTAGAAGCTGCTGCCCGCTTTGATCGCCGCCATGCATTGCGTGACCGGATCGATCACGACCGCCGCGTACGAGCCGATCACCCGCTTGGCCGCCTGCACGACCGCCGCGGCAAGCGCTTCTTTGCGCTCCTCGAAACCCGTTTTGCCAGCGACTAGCTCTGCAAACTCGTGCTCGATCACATGCACAAGCATCTCGCCATCGTTGTCGCTCTTGACGTCGTGGCCCTCTTCCGTCAGCCACTCTTTCAGCTGATCGCAGTTCGTGATGTTGCCGTTGTGCGCGCCGTAAACATGCGTCTTGCAGCGCATCTCATGCGGCTGAGCATTCGCCTTCGTCATCGCGCCAAACGTGGCCCAGCGCACCTGCCCGCAGAAGCTCTTGCCCGACAGCCGATCGAGCCCAAGTTGCGACACCAGATCCGACGGAGCGCCGACGTCTTTCAGCAGCGTCGTCTCGCCCGTGGCCTTCTGCACCACGGCGCCCATCGAGTCGTATCCACGGTACTCGAGCATCTGCAAGAGCTTCCCGCCCTCGGCCCCAAGCCGGCTCCACTCGTTCTCAACCACGATCCCAATGACACCACACATAATTGTCTCTCCAGTTGTTGCAAGCAAATGACGCTGAACCTTACTGCGTTGGCGGGGGACGGTGAGGTAGAGCTTGGCACCGAATCGCCCAAGAGTGCGACGCTGGGTTGATGCGCGCCCGGCTAGTGGGGAGCGAAGGCGCGGCCTAGCAGCTTGTCGACGAGCTGTAAGTGCTCGCGCGAGCCGGTCGGGAAGTCGTTGTGCCCGCATGGAAAGCTGTGCAACTCGGCGTGCGCCGCGGCGTCGACGAGGGTCTCGGTGTGGGCGTGCGGAATGATCGTGTCGCGGGTGCCGTGCATGATGAGCACCGGTCCGTCGAAGGCACGAAGAGCGCCCGCATTGTCGAAGGGGTCGCGCACCAGCCAGCCGGGGATCAGGTAGCCGCGCAGCATGCGCGAGAGGGACGCGAAGGTCGACTGCAGGATCAAGCCGGAGGGCGGGCGCTCGGCAAGCAAGGAACAGACCACGCCGCCACCGAGGGAGCGGCCGTAGTAGATTGTGCGGGCGGCGTCGAGCTCTGGGCGTTCGGCCAGCTCGGCCAGCATGGCGAGATGGTCCGCCGCAATCGAGTCTTGGGTTGGCTTCCCGTCCGAGCGCTCGTAGCCGCGGTACTCGCAGAGAGATGGTCGGACCTCCGGGAGCCAACCCCTAAGTTAGTCTGGGCACCCGTCGCCGCAGCAGGCACCATGACCCCAATGAGTAAGAAACGACGAACCCACAGCCCCGAGTTCAAGGCGCGCGTC
>Ga0316206_1002436_pt1 | contig 12514 bp, 10 predicted proteins | sample 6monthpyrite_MG_FD_204942 | JGI IMG/M metagenome (GOLD analysis project Ga0316206, IMG submission 204942) | Microbial mat bacterial communities from mineral coupon in-situ incubated in ocean water Damariscotta River, Maine, United States -... | ecosystem: Environmental > Aquatic > Marine >...
CCCTCTAAGGCCGGCATAAACCTAATTTTTTGTTATTTGAAATTGAAATATGGAAATTTCTATTTTTTGAAAATTGAAATACGCCCTTTATCCTTCCTATACTTGATAGTTAATTGTTGGGCCATTTTTTAAGTTTCTTGATTACCAGCAAGCGCATGAAATCATTATCTTTTTCTGCTTTTATAAACTGATAAATAAATCAAGTTGAACTTGACTCATTCAAGTGCAACTTGATTTATTTTAATGATAGCTTTGAGATTTTTATCAATTAGTGTCGTGAGTTATTTTAAATATACTTTTGGCACCCAGGTATAATTAAAACAGTAATCCGAACTCCAACCTAAGTGTTTTTTTATAGTTAAGTTAAGCGGGATTTTTTGAAGGGATATAGAGCGTTTCAACCGTAAAATTTTTGGCGACTAGGCGTTGTAGGGATTGGATGCCAAGGGATTCAGTGGCATTATGCCCCCCTGCAAACATATGGATATTTGCCTCCTGCGCTTCATGCCAGTCGTGTTCACTCATCTCTCCGGTGATATACGCTTGCAGCCCCGCCCTTTGCGCCTTGACCCAATCGGAGTTGGCGCCGCCGGTGATGATGCCGATGGAAGAAATGAGCGCGGATTCGTCTGGGCAGGCGAGCAGCACGGGATGATTTAAAATATTTTCTAGTTGGACTTTGAGGGCGAGGGGTGGGAGCTGAGTGGTGAGTTTACCTTTAACGCCGGTGGGGCTGCCTTTGTAATCGCCGAACGCAGTCAATTCCGTCATGTTGAGAGCATGGGCCAGGCAGGCAGCATTGCCATGTTCGAGATGGGCATCCAAAGGTAAGTGGTAGGCGAAAAGGTTGATATCGGATTTTATTAAAGGCGCAATTCTTTTATGAAAGGCACCGGTGATTTTTTTGGCACCGTGAAAGCTCCAAAAAAGACCGTGGTGGACAATCAGACAGTCTGCTTTTTCATGGACTGTTTGGGCAATGGAATGCGCTGTCGCGGAGACCGCAAAAGCAATTTTTTTGATAACTTGTTTGCCTTCTATTTGTAGACCATTGGGGCCGTAGTCCGAAAAATCATAGGGTGCTAATAAGTTGTTTAAAAATTTATTCAGATCTCTGCGGGTTAGTGATGGCACGATAGACAACTTATAGTACGGAAGGTGGTGGTTCGTTATTTCTTTCTTTTTTAAAGGCATCGGCGTTGAAGAGATGCCTTTTATTGATATTTGCCAAGTGATCACCGTTGTTATTGGCGACCCTTTTTTCTGTAGTCTTTGCTAGCGAGCTCTTTAATTTGGCGACGGTTTTATGCAGCTCTTCATGGTAGGGGGCTAAGGTTAGCGCCTGCGAAAACTCTTGCAAGGCCTTGGCAAAATCTTTCTTTACCATATAGGCACGACCGGCATTGATATAGGGGTATTCTCTATTTTGATAATGTAATGATTTTTTCGCCAGTGAAAACCATTTTAAACTTTCATTAATTTGCCCTTCGGATAGTAGGTAGGTTCCCAAGTCATTGTAGGGAGGGCCGTAGTCTGGGTCTTTTTGGATCGCCCTTAAACAAAGAGTTTTCGCTTTTTCAAAATTTCTCAGGAGAGAATAGCACCAGCCGATGAGGGTTAAGATCTCTGCCGTTTCTTTATAATTATTCGCCTTTTGAAAAGATATCAATCCTCTTTCAATCTCTTTTTTAAAAATAAATTCATGCCCTTGCCTCACCAGTTCGTCATACTTTTTATCGCGCTGCCATTGAAGAGAAGTAATCGAGGTTGCCGACTTGGAAATTTCTAGCACTGATTCTAGCGGCAAAAAGAATTTAGGAATTTGTGCCGACGGCGTTTGCATATCTATTTCATTGCAGTCTAACTGGTCTTTTCCACCTTCGAGACCTGTTAATATATTGTTAAAAAGTGGTTTTACTTTTTCATTATTTTCTCGCAGGTATTGTTGATTTTTTTCTTCTTCTGGTCCTGGGCGGCCTGGGTTGGCGGTAAACATCTCGATAAGATTAACGCGCGGGTATTGAATCTCCAAATTGGTAACCTCTGCACAATGAAAATGCAATTGATAGGAGTACTCATACATGAGGTTGATAAAATCTACACTAAAGGTAGTCAATTCATCTTGATTGATATCGAGGTGTAAAAACCCTTCAATAATTTGTCCCGCCTTTTGGCATTTCACACGGACCATTTTGGAACTCACCACATGGGGATTTTCATTGAGAAATTCTGATTTTAAAAGTCCCTTTTCAAATAATTCCATTAGGTCGATATAAAGTTTTTGACAGAGTTGTAAAACATCTTGGTGGTGGCCAATATTTGCCACATCAAAAATGCTGTGAAAAATTCGTTCAATATAGGCATTGGCCGAACTAAGTTCACTGAGTAATAGATTCTTACCGTTGTTTTCCATAAGTCCTTGGATCACGTTTGTCTTCCTTGACAATAAGTTTAATCTGCTCGAGGCAGGCTTACAAGTATAAGTACCTTAACCTTAATAAATTAGGCGCAAAAGATCAATGCCAGGAAAGTTAGTTGACTGATCTTGACAACGAAATATTTCAGGGTGTTAGTCTTGTTGGTAGACTTTAAGGGCGTTTTGCCAATGGTAGCAAAAATGCCCCAGTGGTTGGCCCTGTTACTCTTATCATTCTTTTCCAGGTGCATATATCCTCCATCATGCTGCTCTTTTGGGCGTTTTGCCCTGCTTGATAAGGATAACTTCAAGAACGATGCCAAATTTATCACGGATCATAGTGCATGACTCGCCGATCTTCCTCTATCAGGTCATAGCGTTTAGAAATTTGGTTAAAAATAGAGGTGCCTTTTTTATGCGAGGCTATGCCTCTAAAATTCAGGATATTATTTTTCTTCGCGGGTTTTTTCTTTCCAAACAGGCCATTAAAGGGGTTGCTATTGCTTTTGCTGCGACTCCTCTTTTTTTGTCCTTTGCCTCCCGCAAAGCGTGGCGAGGTGCCGTTGCCAGAATAGCGCGCCTTAATGGAGGAGGGTGCGCGCGCCGCTCTTTCCTCGGCCCCCCCGTTGCCGCCTTTGGCGCCACTGGCCATGGACTTGCCGGAGCCTGCACTACCACCTGCTGCATTGGCGCCAGGCCCCGCAGGGTTTTTGCCGGCCGAGGCCTTGCTGGGGTCGGAGATAAATTGATTGGATTTATTGATGTTGTCCACCACATCGGCCTGGCCACCACTGCTATCAGAGGTCGCCACTGGAGTTTGTTCTCGCGCCGCCTTTTGCGTTGCCTGGTCCGCCCCGGCGATTTCACCGGCCACGGTATTTTGTCCTGTGCCGCCTAAATTGACGCTGTCACCTTGAAAGCCGAATTCTTGGCCCGTCCCTAAAATGGCCTCACAGCCGGGGGCATTGGGATCGGCGGTACATTGTTCTATACTTAAATCTGTTTGTGGTAAGGGGGTCAAATCGGCAGGTTTAAAATCTTCCACTTCAGAGAGTGCCTTACTGACTTGGTCTGCCTGACTGTTGAGCATATTATAGGAGAGTAAACTTTTACTGGCATCGACACCGGCCTCCACCATTAATTGCTTGGCGACTTCTTTGGCGCCATCGTTCATAACAAACATAAAAGATTCGTTATAGGCGGTCTCTTCACAAATGGAGCTAGCGTCTGCCAGCAGATCATTGGCGCCCAATTTACCGTCTAATTCTGCTCTGTTAAAGAGGAAAGTGGTGGCGCTAGGATCATCGGAACTCGGCCCGGAAATTTTGATTGCCGCACCAAATTTCAATAAACTATGGCGATAGGCGGACAGGGTTTGGGCGATTTTTTGATTGTTTTGGGGGTAGTGGGCGAGGCATCTCTTTAATAATCCTTCCCTGGTGGGCATTTTCTTATAGGCGTGCAGAAAAACCGCAAATTTACCTGTGTTGATAGCAGTTTTTTGAAACTCCTGCTCGGCACGTTTTTTCAACATGGTTCTCTGATACTCTAGACCACCCTTAAAATAGTTTTTTTCCTGGTTAAGTCGTTGTTGTTTGGCAAAGGAAGCTTCCTGAATATCCACCCCTTGGGCAATCCCCACCACCGCATCGGTCACTTTAAAAATGGCCGCCTTGGTGGCCATAGTGGAACACGCCGGAAAGTCTTGGGTCTCGGGGCCGACGGTGGCACATTGGATTCTGCCATCGTGGGATTGGGCCGTGCCTTTCGTGGTGTGTTCACTCTTGCTCCAATCGACTAGGCTACCCGCATTTTTGGCGGTAATCGCCCAAACCGCTTGGCATTCATAGAGTTTTTGGCCCTGCGCTTTCACCGCTTTAAATTTCTTTTTGAGCAATTTTAAGATATTCCCTTGGACAATCTCTTTGGGTTGAGGATCGATTCTTGCTTTTGCTGCGTATTCACTTAAAGTGTTTTCCAAGGCCCCTTCATTTAATTGCACCCACGCCTTACTCCAACCTTCATTTTCGGGGTCGATATTATTCCAACTGGTATCCGCCAAGGCGACACATTTTTTAAAGCGACTGGAGCCGCTATAATACTTATTTCTGGTTTCATCTTCTGTATTATTTGACGATGCTAAAAAGCTATCGAAGTCTAGGGCCGGGTGATTTTCTATTTTAAAATAATTCGCCGCCTCTGTGGGGGGGAGCGTTAGCAAAAATAAAAGGCACAGAGCGATATGGCCGCAGCAGCGTGGGTAGAGATGCTCTTTTCTTGGTAATATGCTCATAATGATTGCCTCTGCTTAAATGATGACTAGCTATCACACCAGTATACAATGGCCTTTCGACGTCTCTGCCAAGAAACTTGAGATTTTAAGGCGGGTAGGGGGTGTTGCTTTGAAAAAAGCTTTAAACTATTGAAATGACGAAAAAATAGCGCATCTTTCCCGTTCCTTAAACAGGCCAAAAGCGGCGCGCCAGAGGCAAAAAAAAGTGGCAGTGAAGGGAATAAATGGCCAAAATGAGCTGGCCTGCCTAGACTTTTTCTTTTCATGAATGACTGAATAATAAGTTATAACTAAGGCAGCGGTGTGGGCAAAACTTTTGAGTACTCCCTAAAAATATTGGAAAGACATTTAGATACCTTTGGCCATGTTAATAATGCCACCTATTTGCAAATTTACGAAGAGGCCCGTTGGGACTTTATTGAGGCCAATGGTTTTGGTCTGAGTAAAATTGTCGAATTGCAAAAAGGCCCGGTGATTTTAGACCTGCATTTAAGTTTTAAAAAGGAATTGAAAAATCGAGACACCATCAACATACGTTCGCAGTTTTGCGCCATGAAAAATAAATTGGTGATGGAAATGCAACAAAGTATGCAGCGAGAGGATGGTGCCCTGGCTTCACAATTGACCTTGTCCATCGGCTTTATGGATCTGCAACAGAGAAAACTTATCCCTCCAACGGCGCAGTGGCTAAGCGCTGTCGGGGCGCCATGAATTGATATTCACAATATAGCTGGTGAATATTTTTTCGCTATTTTCTAACACCAACTCGCGCAAGGCAATAGTGGAATTTTCTATGGTTGTTCTGATGAAAGGGAGGGAGAGCGCTTGGGTATAACCATGGGCGATGGGAAAATAACTCAGATGCCATGGCTCGGGGGCGACACCGCCTAAATCTTCAGCGTAGGGGCGATAAAAACCAAAACTCTGCTGGCCAACAATGCGAGCATCCAGCCACTCGTGAAAAGCGGCAAAATAGCGCGTTGATTCTTGTGCGGTTAATTGTATTTGATAACCCGCTGCCGGTATGCTGAGAGCATCGTAAACATCCAAATCGGTGCCCCAATGATGGCGACTGGCGCCGGGCAATGCCGACCATCTGAGAATGGCGTAGAGTCTTTCCAAGGGGGAGAGTTGAGAATAATCTAAGATATTCCCCTGGGTATCCAGCAGGGGGCGTAGCCCTTGCGCCTTAGCGTTCCAGATTTTTTCCTGCGCCTGAAAACTGCGAAAACTACTGATCACTTGTAAATCGAAGCCCGCAGCTTGTGCCGCCTCTTGCAAGCGCTTAAAATCCGCCTCAGCGTCGCGATGGATGGCAAAACTGCTGGAGCAGGGGCCCGAGTATGGGGTCAGATGATCGCGAGTTTTTCCGCTTAAAATATTCGCCAAGGTGACATCCATCTTTATCCTTTATCCTTTATCTTAGCTGGGCGGTTATTGTCGACTGTCATCAAAAAGTCGTTTTAATCCCGAGTTGGTATAGCGATTGGTGATGACCCGCCATAAACTGACCCCCGGGCGTTTAACAATATCGTGGTCGTTATAATCATACTCTTTTTTCATAAAATTAATCGCCTTCCCATGCTCTCTTTGACCACCATCTCGCATGGAAAAATCGAATTGCTGGCGAGGTTTTTTTATGAGGAAGTTGGGTTTTTTGTTTGCCGTATAGGCAATCTTTTTTAATTGAACTTTCTGGCGCGCTTTTTTGAGAGCGCCGCCGGCGCCAGCGGATTGCCCCCGCGAAAGGTTTGCCAGGCCCGCCAGTGCGCCGCCACTGGCAGTGGAAAAAAATTTGCCATTGACCCGCTTTTTAAGAAAATTCGCGGCCGCTGTTGGATTGAGCTGCACTGCTGGAGCGCCGCGCGCCCTTTGTGCTTTATTAAATTGAGCGAGTGCCCGCTTAAGGGTGGATTTGTTTTTGGCGGCGAGTTTATAAATACTGCCGGTATCGAGGGCCCCGAGGGAGGCGGGGTCCTGTGCCGCCTTATTGACCAGGGCGGGCAATTGATTGGCGTTAATATTGAGACCGAAATTACCTAGACCCATGAGGGCATTGGGGGCCTTAAAACAAGCATTTTTCCCGCTCGCCTTATCTTTAAATTTCTTGCATTGGCAGGTGGCATCAAAGCGACGGTCTCTGGTCATACAACCGACGACGTTATTACTGCCACTCTTATAAGAAGCGGCGTCAATATCGTAATTGAGATTATTTTTCTGCCATAAAGTTTGGCAGGCGAGGCTATTATCCCGTGCGGGGTTTCTCTCCCCGCTCGGGAGATAGCAAAAACATTGGACATCGCTGATTTTATCGCGGCCATGGGGACAAAGATCTTCTGTACTCTCTTTAAATTCATCGATGACGTCTTGAATCTTTTGCGCATTGCTGGTTGCCGCTTTGGCCTGCTCGTCACTGGACTTCGCCAATTTCCACGCCAAGGTGCCGGCGATGCCCGAGAGGCCGATAATGATATAACTCGTTAAGGGCGGATCGCCTTTAATCAGGTCGCCGCCGATGGCGCCGGCGCCGGCACCGATGAGAATTTTATAAAGCTTGTTCTGTTTCTTAGCGCCCTTGGGCGCAACCGGGGAGGGGCGGGCCACAGAGATATTCGTCGCCCGCGCCACAGGTAAGGCCATCCCTAGTGCGTTGGCAAAAAAACTCGGCGTCTCGCGAGAAAAGCGACTGGAAGAGGGGGTGGCCGGGCGCGAGGGTTTTTTTGGCGTCCCCTGTGCAGTACAGGGAGGAGTGAGCAAATGAGTATTCTCCGCGATGGCGATGACTGCGGTGGCGGCGTAGAGACCAGTGATGAGTCTATAAATCGTCGCCTTCTGACGGCCAATTTTGGCGAGGGTCTGTTGTTCTTCCTTAAGGTATTTGAAGGCGGAAATTTGGCCATCGTAAGAATTTTCGGAGACGGTCTTTTTTTTATAGGCGGCGTTTAATTTTTTGATCTTTTGTTCCAGCAGCGTATAATTATACAATTCTCCCAATAAACTCGTCACCGCCGCCGCAGTAAACATGTCTTTTGATAGGCAGGTGCCTTGGCCCGGCTTGTCTTTAACAAAAAAATTAATGGCGGCGAGGCCCACGGTGGCACCCAAGATGCTATCGTAAAGAGCGCTTTGGCCTGGTTTAACTTTTTTTGTGGCGCCCGCCCGTGCGGCTTCTGTTCGGGCAATATCATCAAAGCATTTTTTTCGTGCGGCGAGATCTTCAGTTTTTTTGCAGCCTTGAAAATCATCGCGCATTTTTTCACTTTCAGGACGGCGCATGCAGCGATTGAGGGGGCAATCCCAATACATGGAGGCTTGCCCTAAACAATCTTTGACCAATTGAGTGGCGGCGGGGTCACTATAACCACAAGTTGCTTGCACCTGTGTGCTGAGCAAATAGAGGAACGGCCACCAGGCGCAGCGGCGAACGATCTTTAAAAAATGGTAGCGGGTATAAAATGTTCTCACCCTTTCAGTATAGGGCCCCTCACTATAAAAGATGAATTTATTTTCGAGAAAAAATATTTTTGCTGGAGAGAAAGAGGCAATATCTATTGAAAAATATTAGAGATGAGGGCGCTATTTTGCCGACAATTCCCTGGCCAACCTATTTCAAAACAAGATAAGTCTATACCCAATCATTATTGGCAGTTATTTTACGAGTAGAAATCAGTTTTTTTTGGAGTTTGTTGCAATGAATATCTTTAGACATGTTTTCCTCATCTCAATGGCGCTTATTTACTCTTGTTATGCTACCGCAAACGACCCCAAAATATTAGAGGTGCGCACCGGAGATATTATTTTGCTGCCACTGGACTGCTTTTCTTGTCGCATGATTGCCGATGAGGAGGAGACCAAATTTTCTCATTCTGGAGTTGCCCTGGTGGACGCTGCCGGGAAGATTTCTGTGGTGGAAGCTTTGGGAAAAGTGCGGGCGGTGACGTTGGAGGAATTTTTACAACGGACTGCTAAGTCGCAGCATGCGATCCTCTTGCGCTCCCACGAATTAGATCAACTTTATACTTTAGATTTTGTCGCCTTTAAGGAATTTCAAAGCGCCGCCAATATTCTTTTTACCAAAGCATTTGCTGGGCTACCTTTTGACCACGATTATTTATGGGATAATTATACACCGGCAGGTTTGCAAAAACTTTATTGCTCAGAATTTGTGGCCAAATTCCTCAACCATTTTTTACGCGTAAAAATAACCCCTACTGCTATGGATTTTAGCAGAAATTGGGATTTTTGGATGCGCTATTTTAATGGCAATGTCCCGCAGGGGAAGCTGGGCAATTCACCCGGATCCTTCAAGGATTCCAAACTCTTTTACCAAGTTCGTATATTTCAATAGGCAGCCTCTCTGCAAAAAAAAGTTAAATGGGTAAATAAGTTCTCACTATAGAATTCGTTGGCAAAACTTTAATTGCAGAGTATTCTGACAATTAATAATTACCTAAAAAGGATTCGACTTCGATGAAAGAAATAGACAATATTGTTATTAGATTTTCTGGTGATTCTGGCGATGGGATGCAATTAGCGGGGACCCAGCTTTCCAATACATCCGCTCTCATGGGCAACGATATTTCAACATTCCCAGATTTTCCCGCTGAAATACGCGCTCCCGTGGGAACTGTTGCTGGGGTCTCTGGCTTTCAAGTGAATATTGGTGCCACGGCCATCAACACCCCAGGGGATGAGCCGGATGTTTTGGTGGCGATGAATCCCGCCGCACTCAAGGCAAATTTAGACTCCCTTAAAAAGACGGGAGTCATTATTGTCAACTTGGATGCCTTTGACGAGAGCAATATTCAAAAAGCGGGTTATTCCTCAAATCCTTTGGGCAGTCCTTTAATGGATGGTTATCAAGTCATTGAAGCAAAAATTACCTCGCAGACATTAGAGGCCTTAAAAGATTTGGATCTCGATACAAAATCTAAAATCCGCTGTAAAAACTTTTATGCCTTGGGTATGAGTTATTATATGTTTGGCCGCGAGCTAGACACCACTATTAAATGGGTGCAGACAAAATTTGGTAAAAAGCCGATGTTAGCAGAGGCAAATATCCGCGCTTTAAAGGCGGGCAATTCTTTTGCAGATACTATTGAGGCGCAAGTTTCTACTTATCGCATCCCCGCTGCCAAAATTACTCCGGGTAAATACCGGCAAGTGAACGGCAATCAGGCCACCGCCTGGGGATTTATTCAAGCGGCAGAGGCGGCCAACTTAAAATTATTTTTAGGTTCTTACCCGATTACTCCGGCATCAGATATTTTACACGAATTGTCTAAGCATAAAAATTTTGGCATTAAAACATTTCAGGCAGAGGATGAGATCGCCGCTATTTGTACCGCGATTGGCGCTTCTTTTGGTGGCGCACTGGCGTTGACCACGACCTCGGGACCAGGTATTGCCTTGAAAGCCGAGGCGATGGGTCTGGCCATGATCTACGAGTTGCCCCTGGTTATTGTCAATGTGCAAAGAGGTGGCCCGTCCACTGGACTGCCCACAAAAACCGAGCAATCCGATCTCTTTCAAGTGATGTATGGCAGAAATGGTGAATCTCCCATTATCGTCGTCGCCGCCTCACGGCCGGGTGATTGTTTTGAAATGGCCTTTGAAGCCGCCAGACTGTCTGTCGAGCATATGTCTCCCGTGGTCTTGCTGACGGATGGTTATATTGCCAATGGCGCCGAGCCTTGGTTGATTCCCGATCTCAGTAAGAATTTTAATAAAGTCAATAATAAACAGCTGACCAATGCGCTGAAGGACGGGGACAAGTTCCTGGCCTACTCCAGAGATGAGAAGCTCGTGCGACCCTGGGCAATTCCGGGAACTCCTGGTTATGAACATCGTTTAGGTGGTATCGAAAAACAAGATGGCACGGGCAATGTTTCTTACGATCCGAAAAATCACGAGCATATGACCCATACTCGAGCGAATAAGGTCGCTATGGTGGCGGATAATATTCCCTTGCAAGAACTTGAGGGTGAGGAAAGTGGGGATCTCCTGGTGATTTCATGGGGCGGCACCTACGGGGCGACCCATATGGCGGTCAAAAAATTACGCGAGGATGGTAAGAGCATTTCTTTGATGCATTTAAAGTATATTAACCCCTTGCCGAAAAATACCGGAGATATTATTCAGAACTTTAAAAAAATCATTGTGCCAGAACTCAATCTCGGGCAATTAAAGGATATTATTAATGCAAAATTTGGTTGTCACGCCAAAGGCTATAATAAAATGCAAGGACTGCCCTTTAAAATATCAGAACTCGAAGAGGCTTTTAGTAGCGAATTAGCAGCATTAAACAACGCTCTATAGATAAAAAAAGATAAAAAAGATAAAAAAATAAGGAAAATGCCATGACCGATATGCCAGTATATAAAAAGAAAGATTTTATCAGTGATCAAGAAGTGCGTTGGTGCCCGGGTTGTGGCGACTATGCCATTTTATCAAGTGTGCAAATGGCGATGACTAAAATTGGCCGCAAAAGGGAAGACATCGCTTTTATTTCGGGTATTGGTTGCTCCTCGCGCTTTCCCTATTATATGAATACTTTCGGCATGCATACCATTCATGGGCGTGCCCCCGCCGTCGCCTCGGGGCTAAAAACCCATAACCCCAATCTGGAAATTTGGGTGATTACAGGTGATGGTGACGGACTCTCTATCGGCGGTAATCATTTAATTCATGCCATCCGCAGAAATGTGAATATGAATATTATTCTCTTCAATAATGAGATTTACGGGCTTACCAAGGGCCAATATTCTCCAACTTCTCACCCCGGATTGGTTACTAAATCCACACCTTTTGGTTCGGTCGACCGCGCTTTTATTCCCTCCTCACTCGTCATGGGTGCCGGGTCGACATTCTATGCTAGAACCATCGATACCGACCCCAAACATATGATCGAAACTTTTAAAGCGGCGTCGCAACATCAGGGCTGCTCCTTCATTGAAGTTTTACAAAATTGTGTCATCTTTAACGATAAAATTCACGATAAGGTCACCAATAGGACCAGCCGAGATGAGTCAACTATCAGAGTGGAAAATGGCAAACCTATGATCTTTGGTAAAGACAAAGATCGTGGCCTAAGGCTCAATGGTTTTTTACCGGAGGAAGTAAAAGTCGGTGCAGATGGTGTCAGTGAGGATCAACTTATTATTCACGATGAGACCAATTATAATATTACCAATATGCTCACCAGGCTGTACGATCCGTTACCACTCTCGCTAGGTATTTTAAGAAGAGTGCAAGAGCCCGTCTACGAAGAGCAAGTGGTGAATCAAGTGACTGCGGTAACGGAAAAAAAGGGCCAGGGCAGTATGCAAGACCTACTCCTATCCGGTGATACCTGGGACGTTAAATAGGCCGTCGAAAAATCACTTGAATTTCCATAAAATCTGTTCACCGCATAACAATGTATTTAAATAATATAATTATTCTTGGTTGACGGTATTTATACTGTTTAACTAAAAGTCCAAAAAGCTTCAAGCAGCTAAAGTTTAAAGCGAAAAGAGAGTCCTGGCCGAAACCACTGCGGGCGATAACAGCAGCGCAGCCTTCGTGTTCACGCTACAAGCCAAAGTGAACGCGCACCCCGCGCAAGCCGCGCAAGTGAACGCGCACCCCGCGCAAGCCGCGCAAGCCGCGCACCCCGCGCACCCCGCGCAAGCCGCGCAAGCCGCGCACCCCGCGCAAGCCGCGCAAGCCGCGCAAGCCGCGCAAGCCGCGCAAGCCGCGCAAGCCGCGCAAGCCGCGCAAGCCGCGCAAGCCGCGCAAGCCGCGCAAGCCGCGCAAGCCGCGCA
>Ga0316206_1002437_pt1 | contig 12510 bp, 9 predicted proteins | sample 6monthpyrite_MG_FD_204942 | JGI IMG/M metagenome (GOLD analysis project Ga0316206, IMG submission 204942) | Microbial mat bacterial communities from mineral coupon in-situ incubated in ocean water Damariscotta River, Maine, United States -... | ecosystem: Environmental > Aquatic > Marine >...
ACGAGTCTTCTTTCAAAGGATTAGTGGGTTCTGCCTTCAAGCTCAAACAAGTATGCCAAACACTAGGCTATAGCCGCACACCGGGGCGTCGCGCTTGTAAAGAATTCTTTCCTTAAGCTTCAATTACAGACTTCATTTGTGTATCAATACTATCAACTATCAGTTGAGAACCACGACTGTCATTAGTTTGGTATTTCAATCAATGAATAGCACGAATAATAATTATTCGCTGATTAACTGTGCTGACTGCGATGCAATCTGGTTTTTTGATTAAAAACTACGACATCGTGCAAAGATGATGATTATCTTTCTCTAAAGTGGGTGTCCTAATTATTTAGTTTTTCTTTTCACGCATAAATTTAATAGTTTGATCTTTGGACCAAGCCCTTTGTGCTTCATCAAATAAGGCTACATGCTCAACCGGTGGCTTCGTTAGATCAACAAGACAATCATCACGAAAATGATGGACATTTTGAATAAATGCTTTTACCTCACTAAGTGCTTCACCTTTTTTCATTTTCGGACCGACTTCAGCACTTCTAGCTACTTTGTCACGAGCTAATGCTTCCTGAAGAATTTTAACTAAAGGACCATTACCAGAAAGAAATACACTATAAAGTTCATCATTAGGATTGATATGTGTTGTTGCTATATCAAGACCGACTAAGGTCTTACCTGCACCCGGTACACCCGTCACAATAATGATCGACTTTTCTAATTTTTCTTTTGTTTGTTTAACTATTTCAGCTACCGTAGTAGATGTATGTGTTAGATTTTCAGTTGATGCATCACTACGAGAAATGTCCGTGACTGAATGACCATTATAAAGTGCCAATGTAGCTTCAATAATTGTAGGGGTTGGTTTATAACCACTCTCTTCCCATTCATTGCTATCTATCGCATCATCAGATTGAAGATCAAGCACACGCTTAATCGTTTTACCTAAAGTGACTTCATTACAACAAATTGGAGATAACAGCCGTTCTTCTGGGAGCGCATTAATTTTAAATTCTATTTCTGGAGCCTTAGTCGCTACCAATATCGGCACTAAGGTTATATGGTGACTGCCCTCATGGAAATTTTGCATATCAAGTGCGTAGTCCGTAACTTGATCAAGATCCGAAGTCCCATAAGATTTAGAACCAACCTTAAATTCAATTACAAAAATAACTGACTCAATAATTACAATCGCATCTACTCTCTTACCCATTCTAGGTTTAGAAAATTCAAAGTAAATTTTACCATCAAAATTGATCAACACATTCTTCAATAAATATGCTTGTTCTACCCAAGCATCACGCTGCAACATTGTTAAATCAAAAGAATGTTGCTGAGTCATTTCCCCAAGAATATGTTCTGGCTCGTGGTTGCAGAACTCACTTATAGAAGAAGAATAATATGCGCGTTTCATTAATAATCCAGCAGTTGTTTTTATTTTTGTAAAAAAACGGAAAAAAGGGTGTTACTCCCTTTTTACTCTTCTTTGTTGCCCTTGCCAATTTTACACAGCCTTACACTTTAATGTTATTTCAATCTGCTTTCTAAACAGATCACCATCCATGAGACAATTAATTGTAATTTTGATGGGTCTCTTTAACTGCTATAAAAGACACTCATAAAATATTTTTTACGTTTTATTTACGAGCCTTTCTTCCACCGATTTTAATAAATCACCTTTTTGTGTTTTCCAGCTCTGCGGCCCACTTCGACTGCTACCAGCCACTAAAGCGGCTGCATATGAAGATGAACTAATTAGCTTGTTTTTCAATAGCAAATAATGGTCACCCTTATCTTCTAAAACTCCGTCAGATATCAACTGTTCTTTAATTTGATTACTTTTACTTGGCATACTTGGATTGGATTTATGCGCTATTTGAGACCCTTCTAATAAAAGAAACCCATCATCTGTAACTTTACCTCTGGCTATGAATTTATTCACATTAAAAATGAAATCATAGTTACCCAATGTTTCTTCGTTAGTGTTAGATAAGGTGATCTTTGAGGCTATAGATTCTAATATTCTATGGCCTAAACTGCCCAAAACAATACGAATATTCTCTATAAACTCTTCCATAGCTGCGGTATCAGCTCTAGGCAAACTGGATTTAGTTGGGCTATTACTATTTTCAAGTGTATACCTTTCGGCAATTTTACTGATTTCGACTAAACGTGCTTCAAGATATTTAATATGTCCCTTAGTGAGATTTTCGTCTTTACTTGTGAAAATAATAACCTCATTCCAGAATTCCTTTTTCCGGTCATGATCGGCCAGTCTTTTAAAAACATCTTCTGACTCACCGATGTAGGCAAGGCTATTTTCGTCAACAGACGCCCTTTCAAATAGAAAATAAACTCCCGGTCTTTTAGATTCCTCCCAAGAAGCCAGTTCTGAGAAACGACTTCTTGGGCAAGCAAGAGCTTGACCTGACCAATTAGCTATTTCTACATGCCTTAATCCCGCAGGGCTGCCATCTGCTAAAAATATTCTAATACTTCTTCCAAACTTTGACATTTCCTGATTCGTTCCTTCAAATTTAACGTTTAGTTCACCGGAAAAATACGATCGTAGTGAATATTTTGTACGGTGGGTCTGTTTGTTAGACTTATTTTGTTCCTAGAAGCTTTAAAGCTAGTTTTAATTTTCACTACTGGCAACTTAGATTCATCGATATCTTCCCCATGCGTTAACTGGTCGCGAATCTTCTTGACACTTAAAAAGTCACCAACGTCTTCATCAGTAAGTTGATTCCAAGCTAAAATTGAACACCTGTTAAATCTTTGAGGCAAGTTTTTTGAATCATTAAACCGAGATTTAAAAAATGCTCTACCAGTCTGACTTATTCTCAATAAACGGGGTCAGAGAGGAATTAACTCTTATATCCGTAACAATTCTCTCTGGCCCGAGTTTTTGTCTTCTACATTTAAATATTAGCAGGATCGTATATTAGAAACAATTGTTCTCTGACCCCATTTTTCTTTACGATTTGTCACCGACCCCTTTTACCTCGTGTTTAATATAAATCAAAACTTTGATATGAAATACGGTTCGAAGCATGCATTTTTTCTCGTTTTGTTATATAAGGTTCTATTTTTTCATATGCAACAGCCGCTGTATTTTCATCCATAATAGATATTTCAGATATTTTCTTCCCTAACGAATTTAACGAAGTACCTAATCTAAGACCACCGTGGTCACTTATAATCCAGCGATCATGTATGGGTGATGCACCATTTGGTTTTACTCCAGAAATAATAATTTCAGTATCCAGTGGATCTTGGTCGGAAATATGATGTCGCCAATACTCCTTATATGCTTCATCCCATGGTTTATTTATATTACTATTAATATGATGTAGCTCGCTCGTAAGTACTGTCACCGTACAATATGGGTTTATTTCGAGAATAGTTTTGAGAATTTCTAATTCATCAACCCCAAAATATGGATCACAAATCTTTATTTCATTTAGTTCATCTCTACTTAGCAACCATTCCTTGATATATTTTAGAGCTTTCTCACGCTCACCAACATTAATAACTAAACTTGAATCATCTGAATTATCTGATGAAGACAACAATGAACTAGCTCTGCGACCTGCATTGTAAGACATTATATCAAGCAAGATCTCCGTGGCTTGTGTGGCTGATTCGAATATAGGCCTAAAGTATTCATTTGCTTGTTTTGTTTCCTTATACATTAACCTAGCATTTTCTATAGCATATGAATATACGGGGTATGCATCACCTAATGGCAATAATGCAGCGCTTGATATAAGTTGCCTAATCCTGTCAATATGTACTGGAGATGTTCGCCCGATATTTAAAGTTCCTAGCAGCTTCCATGCTGCATCGGGTAAGCCTTCAATTGTCTTGGTTTTTCTGTCTAAGCCATTTTTCCTTTCATCAGAAATATTTGAAATTAACTCTAAATGCTCTACACGATCATCAATACGTTTAACTACTCTTTTCTTTGAGGGGTCATCGTTGGTTAATGATGCTAAAGATGAAGGTAGCTCCGGATCGAATTTATAAGCCATATCAATTAGGCGTTTTTGTTTACTCCTTAACTCTTGATCATTTGAAGAAATGGCAATTGAAAAAGCCTTAGTTAGCAGTTCTTTACTAAGCCCCGGATCAATTTCCAACGAACAGTCTATCAGCGCTTCATATCTATCAATTTGATCAGACAAGTCCGGCAGCACATCAACTAATTCTTTTGCTTTTTTAATTAATTCGATTCTTTCTTTTTTCATTTTTGACGGCATTGCATCACAGATAAATGAATACACAATAGCTCTATCAGATAAATTTGGTATATCATCGACAGAAAGTATTAATTCAGTCCAGTTTTTCTTATTTTTTTCTAATTGATATAATTGAGCAAGCGATGACAATTTAAAACCATCATGTTTAATATAGTTAGAACTTGGTAATTTATCAGCAATAAGTTTATATAGCCTATTTACGAGATCCTCAGTCTGAGTTCTGGAAAATTTTCCGTCTCTTTGCCTTTTGATAATTGCAGCTGTAGATAATTTAATAATGTCGTATATCCGTGCATCACTTTCAATTTTGTTTGCCAACTCAATAATATCAAGTATATCTGTATAGTGAACAATAAAATTATATTGTGAAAATTCGCCTTCAGGTTCACCAGGCATTGCCCCCACTAAAATAAACTTGAAAATTTTATAAAAACAAACATCTGCAATATAGCTAGGAAATTCTTCTAATAACTCATAAAATGTTTCTTTATGGGAGACCCATAATGCTGGTGACGAAACCATTATAGCATTATACATATGGCCTTTATTCTCGCTTCCAATACTATCTAGAGATGCCTTCAAATGATTAAACACTAATTCTTTACATTTTTTTTGCTCCCCCATTAGGTAATAAAAACAAGAAATATGGCACCACATCCTCACCTTTTCTACATCATCATCTAATTGCTGAATAGCCTTATTAATAACATCAAAATCGGAATCCGTAGATAAACCCGCCTCTATTAAACATCTATATGATCTAACCAATAAATGAACCGTAAGTACTAATGCAGTAGATTCTTTTTCTGAAGAAACATCTGATTTTCTCTTAATCTTTTCAGCAAGTTCCATATATTCATTTGCAACAGCAGGGTATTTTTTGAATAATATTGATACGCATTGAAACGTAATTGATACTTTACGCCAACCATCTGGCATTTCATTCCAATACTTAGTAGCGTTCTCACTTAGTTTTTTCAGGCATTCTACATTATCAGGATCGATTTTATTATATGCTACGATACTCAAATAAAATCTTTCTTTTGCTAATGGAACACTATTTATTAACTCAAAAATTTTATCTGATACACCGCCTGACATACTAGTCAATAAATCCTTATCAACATTCTTTACAAGCATGAATATTGCAGAAACACGGTCATTCAAGTTCGTTATTTTATCTAAGATTCGAAGTACTGAATGAATATTTTCAGTAATCTTCCTCTCATCTACAATAGACTCTAACATTTGGCAATATGCATCATCTCTTCGAGTCACGATATTGAGCGAATCTGATAGTTCTTCTGCATAATCAATACACGCAGATGAAATTGCTACTATTACTTCTTTGATTGCATGAAATTGATCTGCAGTTGAATTTAGAATATAAGGAATATTATCCTTTAATTCCATTTCTGCAATCGAATAGACTCCCTCTTCTTTCTCTATCTTCTTATCAGGATCTATTTTCACTAATGTTGCCACGAACCATGCTAAACATGCAGCCTTTGTTACAGCATCACTTATTTCACTGATATCATCTAAATATAAATTAATTAATCTGTCACGAGCCATATCGAGAGATAAAATTGATTCCGCTTCTGCCAATATAAGTTGTAACCTAACAAATTCGTCAGTAGGACCAATATCTTTAATTGCTTGTTTTTGACTATCAATATAACCAATCAGCACATCACGTTTTTCTTTTGAAGTAATCTTTGGTATTGCTTGTGACAATGACCTATATAAACCAGCATTAGGCGAATACTGTGTAGATGTGATTGCAAGCTTTAACGCATACTCGATTAATTCGAATGAATCCTCCAAGTTTGGTATTTCATCAACCATTTTTTTCAATACAAATAATTTTTCGCCTGACTTTTCTAATTTATCGACTTCCTCTATTATATTTCGAATTCCAGAGTTACTTATAACTGCATTTGCCGTTGTTAAAAATGATTTAATTGTTTTGTCAGTTACTCGCGATGATATTCCTACTAATTGCCCAAATTCATCCTTTTCTACACTTTTATTTTCCAAAGCTTTAAATGATAGTTTAGCAAGCGCTAAATCCATAGAATTCTCGCCTTCTTCTGTTCTAACAGAAGTTTCCACAAGATTTATTGCATAATCAGGAAATAAGGAAAATAACTCTCCTGCTATATCTAACGCTTTATCTGGATCCAGTGTTTCTGCATTCACATTACGAAAAAGACTTTCAACCTGATCTTTTAGAGTACTTTCGACCTGTTGACCACTACATTTCAATGCCCTCGCTGTTACAGATAATAAATGCAATCTATCTTCAATTAATACAGCACTGTTTGCCAATTCAATCGCTTCTTCATACCTTGAAGTAGTTACATACGCTTCTATTTCATACTTTTTTTCTTCAGATATACCTAATTCTGACACCACTGACCTTATATATGATAATCTAAATAAATCTCCATCACGTCTTATTTTTAGCGCCGCTTCTACACCGATGTCTGATTGTTTCCTTAAACTCCCAAGCGTACATGTTACCTTAAGTAATTTTTTCAAATGAACAGTTGACAAAAGCTCTAGTAGATCCGTGTGTCTACCTGCATTGTCTAGATACTCTGGCAAAGCAGATAATGATCTAGGTTCATCTTTTTTCTGGTACATGTTTTCAATAATTATTTCTACAACTTCTGACTTATATTTACTTAATCTATTTGCTGCAAACTTCTTGTATTCTTCTGAAATATAATTTACATACCCTGAATCCTCATCAATATTGATAAAAGACAACTGTCTTAATGCATCATGCATTTTATCAATATCACTTTTTATTAATAACCCTATGTCTTTAGCTGTATGATTGCATTCATCGAACGCTAAGATTGCTAATGGCATATTTAAATCAAACTCTATTTTATTCAATCCAGACCATTCTATTTCAAATATATCTTTAAGGTGTTCAGGCATATCATTTTTTAAATTCTCAATGGATATGCCGGATGCAATTAATCTTCTAATTGCATCGAGATGTGAAGGAACTCCATTTGTGATTTTATATACATCTTCAAGAAATTCTCTATCCTCCAGTAAAGCCCCAAAAAACACCTCTGCCTCATGCAAGGAGAACATTGGAACTGGAAAAGGCTTAACCTTCAACTCCGAAAACTTAGTACCGAATACACGGCTTGCATCACCTGAAATAAGAAATTTTATATTTGTTTGACCCAATGGAAGACTATCTAACAATGAAGCTCTAATCTCTGCGCTATCATTTGGTATGTCAGCTAATCCATCAATCACAAAGTAAAATATTTCTTTTCTACGTTTTGCAATTCTCATTACTTTAAACATATATTGCCGCAGAAAACCATCATCTATATCTACGTCAATACTCAATTGCACACTATTAATCATCCAATGAATTTGATTACATATGTCAAACCTCATATTCGCTGGATCATAAGAAAGTGAATTTGTATTCCCTACAAATAAGGAAATAGTATTATTAGGATATTTCTCACAAAACTGACGTAATGTAACCGTTTTACCACATCCTTCATCTCCTTCAAGTGCTACTACATCAATCCCTTTATTGAATAACATATCAATCGTTTGAATTAAATTGTTCCGTGGAATCGGATCTTCTATTAGCTTTGGTATAGTTTGTGAAATATCGATAACATTAGAAATCATTTTTTATTTACCTATATATTCCAAGTAATTTCTGTGATTCATCTTCATATGTGCCTACCCTAAAAAAACGGTTAATTGCTGTTTCCCAGACAATATAATTACTATTAACTGACTACATACATACCTTATAAACTCTAACAACAAAGTCCATACACCACTCATTAATCGACTTTACGATAACTGAGTCTTTGAACCATATACGAGAATACCTAGCTATGGCCCGCCCAACCCCACAAACCACATGAAAATAGTGTACACCTTTTAGTATGATTATTGCTCGTACTAAAACTATCACTGAAAAACCTACATATCGACCATCTTTTTGACAACACCGATGCTTGATCCTTGCGGGTGGCTTTTAAAAACAAAAGTGGGGTCAGAGCACAGTTTCCGCTAATATTAGGAATAACTGTGCTCTGACCCCACTTTCTTCTCTGGAGAATTTAAGGAAGACGATTAAAAAGACATTTCACCCTGATTGCTCGACCTGCCCTTGTTGGCGGATTTTCATTAAATATTGCACAGTGGCTGGCAATTATGTATAAATAATAGGTGTCCGGGACGCTATAGCAGAACGTGACCAGAAATGAGTGGGATATTCCACTATAACGTCGTATCAATCCCGCTATTATGCGGTTGGCTCGCAACCATATTGATATGTTCCGGACTGAAACGACCCTGCATTGTTGCGGGGTTTTTTCGTTTCAGGAGTACTATAACGTGTGAAAAAGCGACCTGACAAGAGTTTTTTGTAACACTTCTATACGAATGATTCTATAGGTTATTTTTATGCAAAAAACCGGGTCAGAGAACAATTGTTTCTAATATACTAAATAACCCGTAAGAAACAGTTATTCTCTAACCCGGTTTCTTTCATTCGAATTCACTATAACAAATTCGCAATTTCGCTCAGAAAAGTACTTGCTGTATGACCCCACAATTTCGGATCTACATCAAAACCATATTTGTCTGAAAAAGTTTGCTCGATATCCTTTTCAGCTAAAAATCTATTTATATCTTTTTTAAGCTCATCGATTACTTCTTGTGAATTAGTAGATTGATAATCCCTGATGATGACATCTATCGTCTCACCAATAAGATCATAGTCCTGATTGAAATAACTATAAATCAGGTTATCAAGATGTTTATATATGTTCATGCTAATTATGGTATTGGAAATGCTGTCAGTTGCAACCATATTGTATAGTCTTTTTAGGCTTATTTATTACACAAAAAAACCAACAGTGAAAAACACCAATGCTAAACCAAGCAACCACCTTGAGATTCGCATATGGTGTTTTGGTTTAAACGTTAAAATAGTCAGCATTATTGAAAATGATATTACTGAAGAAGCAATAAACACATAACCCGGGTAATCGATTGAATATATCCTATTTGTATATCTACCCGGAAAGGTAATATTTTCTTTATATAAAATAAAACAGCCAAGTAAAAAAATAGCACTCGCTAAAACAAGTTGAAAAATATCTCCTATTGTAATTTTTTTCACTGTATTGCTAGATCACATTGGATAAGGGATTTTATATAAGCTTTTCCAGGTTAATTTTTCGATCGTACTCAGATCTTTCTCATACCCTTTGAGAATTTTTAAACATAACTGCCGATCTACACCACCACCTAATGCGCGAAAAACAAGTTGCAAGTGCTCTTTTTTTATTTTCTTCTCCTTAACAGTGTTTTCCAGCATACTTAAACATAACTTGGAGGTTTTACTCCACAATAGCTTATGCTCAGCGATTACCTTAGGGGTCCTCACTGGAGCAGTTGTTCTCATATTGGTTAGTATTCTATTCGAACCTGAAGGGATAGGCTGATTAAAGCTCCAGGCTGTTACCGTATAAGCAATACACCGATAAGAGTAAAGCTTATGCCCGGTATTATACGCATTAATGACATTAATCATTTGTGCAACAGGAAACAAAATTATGCCTGCCACGGATGCGCCTGACATAATAGTTGTAAACGTTGAACTGCCAGCCATAAGCGCGCTAATTGATGGTAATAGTTCAGCAATTGTCACAGCATCATCAACATAACCAACATAGTCTATTATTGCGCTAATGACGGCATAGTCACTACCCGCTGTACTGTAATTAGCACCTAATATGTCTGTAATAATTTGTTTTTTATCGATCTCGGATATTTTTATAGCATTCATGATTTGACTTTAAAATCCCTTATTGTTATTTATGTCATCCAGACTTGATATTAACTAAAAGGGAGAGATTAATGCAAGCAGGTATATCCAAACTCATTCTTATTTATCTTGCACTACTAGCAGCATTTATTGGCTACCCCCCTTCGCTCCTTGCAAATTCACATCAGGACTTCAATACAATATGTGAGATTTTTACTGAATCAGAAAATAGCAGCTTTACCAATGAGCAAAAAAGCGACTATATAGATGACAACGTAAAAAAAAGAATAACAAGTAAGGATGCTTTACAAGCCTACTCGGCAATGTTTCAACTCGATTCAGGCTCTCGATATGACATTTTCAAAAAATCTGCTGAATATTCAACAAAACATAAATGGGAATGTGCCGTTATGAAAAAAGTAATGAGTAAAGCAGTCTCAGCCAGATAACAACTTGAAGTCTATATACACCCGCTTTAAATGCAAAAGGCCACCTGTTATAGGTAGCCTTTTTAATATGGCGGAGAGGCAAGGATTCACTCCGGCCTTCCTGGCCTACGCCCTACGGGCAGCACTTCGTGCTGTGCAAATCGCCTTCGTGGCGATTTGTCGAACCGGCTTAATATACCCAGGGTTCTCATCACATGCCCATAATGCAAAAGGCCACCTGAATAAGGTGGCCTTTTTAAAATGGCGGAGAGGCAGGGATTCGAACCCTGGGAGGGCTACAAACCCTCGCTGGTTTTCAAGACCAGTGCTTTCGACCACTCAGCCACCTCTCCAGGTAGTTATTTTACTCTACATATTCTTTAATAATCAATAAGTTAACAATATTAGTGCAACTTTACCGGTATCAGGTGGTCTGAATATAGAGCTTTCATTGAATTGGGGAGTTATCCCCAAAAAACGAAGCGATTAGGATACCAGAATATTTCTGAAATACTAGTGTAAAAAACTAAATTAAAGGGTTGATATATGTCGATTTAACCCTTATTTTAGTTATATCCGATTTGGAGCTATTTAAATAAATATTAAGAGGGTTAACAATGGATAATTACGGACAGGTCGCATCGAGTCGAGATTCGGCACTTGCTACTAATAAAGTCTTACGTAATACCTATACGCTGCTTTCCATGTCACTGATTTTCAGTGCTGTTATGGCTGCGGTTTCTATTTCTATAGGCGTTTCACAGGGTATGGCGCTGGGTGCCATGATCGCTGCGATTGTGCTTGTATGGTTTGTTTTACCTAAATTTGAAAATTCATCTATGGGTATTGCAGTTGTGTTTGCATTCACAGGCCTGATGGGACTGAGTCTTGGCCCTATGCTTGGCTATTACCTGGCCGTTCCTGGTGGTGGTGAAATTGTTATGACTGCTCTCGGCGGAACAGGTGTTATCTTCCTGGGTCTGTCTGGTTATGCCCTGACAACACGCAAAGACTTCAGCTTTATGGGTGGTTTTCTGTTTGTTGGCCTGTTAGTTGTATTTGGTTTCTCGATAGTGAATATCTTCACTCAGATTCCTGCCATGTCTCTGGCTATTTCTGCCGGTGTCATTTTGATCATGAGTGGTCTGATCCTGTTTGATACTAGCCGTATTATCCATGGTGGTGAAACCAACTATATTCGTGCAACGGTTAGTTTGTATCTGAATATCCACAACATATTCGTTCACCTGCTGCACTTGTTGGGTGCCTTTTCTGGCGACGATTAATATTAAGTGGTAAATATAAAGCAAGTCATGGAGTCCATGGCTTGCTTTTTTAATGCCTGAACGAAAATACAACTTATTTGCTATAACGGAGAACCCTATGGATACATGGATGAAAATCGCATCAGCTGCCATTATGGGCTTTATGGTCTGGCGTTTGTGGCCGGTAGCCAATCATTGGATGAAGAATGGTCCCAAGGGTAGTAAGAAAGACTGGCAAGGTGCTATTTTGCCGTTATTAGCCATGGTTGGTTTTGTTATTTTACTTATTCTAATGGTTCGCAAATAGTTTCACGTCTTGCACGGTTACATGATTTTTGCATGTAACTAAAGTTTGGCCACTTTTGTAAGCATAATATGGACGCTCACAACCCATAGCTGACATTCATACTTCTTATCAATTAATCATTTCATAATCTTAAAGCAGACATCCTAACCACATTGTTAGTTTCATGCATTCTGAAATCAGTGGCCCCGATTTGCTTTTATTGATAATAGGACCCCTTTACGGTAAGTTGTTGATAGCATGACACAAGATAAAATAAAAACAGTGAGTCAGCAGGGATGGGTGTTAATATTCATCTGCTGGCTAATTGCTATGGCTGCTTTATTTGGTAGCTTGTTCTTTAGTGAGGTTATGGGTTTAAAACCTTGTGTTCTTTGCTGGTGGCAACGTATTTTTATCTATCCGTTAGCGGTGT
>Ga0316206_1002438_pt1 | contig 12508 bp, 9 predicted proteins | sample 6monthpyrite_MG_FD_204942 | JGI IMG/M metagenome (GOLD analysis project Ga0316206, IMG submission 204942) | Microbial mat bacterial communities from mineral coupon in-situ incubated in ocean water Damariscotta River, Maine, United States -... | ecosystem: Environmental > Aquatic > Marine >...
GCCTCTATGTCCTCTCTGGTATCGGAAGAGGGGGGGGGGGGGGGGGGGGGGGGGTGTTTGGGGGGGGGGGGGGGGGGGGGGTGGTCATAACGAATTCCTATGTGTTGACGGATGATTTGGTTTTCATGAGCAGGTAGTAGAGCACGACGGCAATGAACACACCGACGAACCAGGCGTAATGGTAGATGGTATCGAATGTTGTGGGGAAGATCGATTTATGCGAAGCGGCGTTGATAAACCCCGGGAGGTTGGGGAGAATAGCAAGCACAAGAACGATCATTGCCCGCCAGTTGACGCCGCTATATGGTCCGTCGGCTTGGTAGAGTTCTTCGGGATCAATATTTGTTTTTCGGATGAAAAAATAGTCGCAGAGCATAATCCCGACGATCGGACCAAGCAGGGCGCTGTAACCCATGAGCCATGTGAAGATGTAGTCACTCATGTCATTGACGAGTCGCCACGGCATGATGAGTACACCGATCACGGTGGTGATGAGTGCGCCTGTGCGGAAGCTGATGAGCCTCGGCGCTATGTTCGAGAACCCGTTCGCCGGCGAGACAACATTGGCGGCGAGATTGGTCGAAAGGGTCGCCAAGAGTAGTGCGATCATCGAGATCACCACGACTGTCGGGGAGCCCATTTTTGTGACGAGCACGACGGGGTCCCAGATCGCGGTTCCGAAGATGATGACCGTGGCGCCAGTGACGATGATACCGATGAAGCTAAAGAGCGTCATGGTCGGTGGCAGCCCAACGACCTGACCCAGGATCTGGCTCTTCTGCGATTTCGTGTAGCGGGTGAAGTCCGGGATATTGAGGCTCAGTGTGGCCCAGAATCCAACCATCGCGGTAAGCCTCGGAAAGAAGAGTTCCCAGAATCCGGTGTCTTGGACATAGTCGGTTTTGGTTGAAAATAACTCGGCGGGATGATCGACCTTGAAAATCGCCCATAGCAAGAGCGCGATGCCCGATGCGATCAGGAATGGCGCGGACCAAGCCTCGACTTTTTTGATCGAATCAATCCCGTAGAACACGATGATGACATGGATCAACCAGAAGGCCATGAAGCTGGCGAACTGGATGGCGGTGATGTCAAGAACAGCGAGTTTTTGGGTGTCAGCAGCCGGGTCAAACAATCCGATCACACCGAGGATGCTGTAGATCGCGGCACCGCCGATCCATGTCTGGATGCCGAACCAGCCGCAGGCAACAAGTGATCGGGCCACCGCGGGGATATGCGCCCCGCGGATACCAAAGCTGGCGCGGACAAGCACCGGGAAAGGGACCCCGAGCTTTGTCCCCGCGTGCCCGTTGAGCACCATCGGGACAAGTACAATGATGTTGGCGACAAAGACGACCAGCGTCGCCTGCCACCAGTTCATCCCCTGCTCGACCATGCCCGCAGCGAGCATATAAGTCGGTATGCACACGGCCATGCCGATCCAGAGCGTGGCGATGTTCCACGCGCTCCATGTCCTCTCTTCGAGCGGCACCGGAGCAAGGTCGGCGTTGATGAGTGGGTTTGTAGGATCTATTGTCAATTCAGATCTCGGTGAGTTGGTGGTAAGTTTCGGGTCGGCGGTCGCGGAAGAACTGCCATGTGTTGCGGACTTCTCGGATCATATCGAGATCAAGATCGGCAACGACCACCTCGTCGTTCTCGCGTGAGCCCTCCACCATGATCTGCCCGCGCGGGTTGCACAGATAGGACTGGCCGTAGAACTTGCCGATGTTCCAAGGGGCTTCGGTGCCTACGCGGTTGATCGCGCCGACGAAATATTGATTCGCCACGGCATGAGCCGGCTGTTCGAGTTTCCAGAGGTACTCGCTCAAGCCGGCAACAGTGGCGGATGGGTTGAATACGATTTCCGCGCCGTTGAGCCCGAGGGCACGCGCCCCTTCGGGGAAGTGGCGGTCGTAGCAGATGTAGACGCCGATCTTGCCAAAGATGGTGTCGAAAACGGGGTACCCGCCGTTGCCTGGCTTGAAGTAGAACTTCTCCCAGAACCCTGGTTGGCAGTGGGGGATATGGTGCTTTCGGTATTTGCCGAGGTAGTTGCCCTGCTCGTCGATGACGGCTGCCGTGTTGTAGTACACGCCGGTCATCGGGGTTTCGTAGATCGGCACAACCATGACCATACGGTGCTTCTTGGCGAGCTTCTGCATGAGTTTAATCGTCGGCCCATCGGGGATCGGCTCGGCGATGTCGTACCACCGGGTGTCTTGCTCGGCGCAGAAGTATGGACCGTAGAAGATCTCTTGGAGGCAGCACACATTGGCCCCCTTGCTTGCAGCTTCTTCAATGAGCGTCACATGCTTGTCGATCATCGCCTTCTTGATGGCAGCGAGATCGTCGGAGTCCGGCAGCGCGTTGGCGGCCTGGATGAGTGCGGTTCGTGTAATTCGTGGCATAAAAACCTCTCGTAAACTTGCTCTCTTAGATCCACCTTCGGACGGTGACGCGTGATTTCGTGAAGAATCGCACGCCGTCTTCGCCATTGGTGTGCAGATCGCCGAAGAATGATTTTTTCCAACCCGCAAACGGGAAGGCCGCCATTGGTGCGGGCACGCCGACATTGATCCCGATCATCCCGGCCTGCACAGTCGTCTCGAACCGATGGGCCGCGTTGCCCGAGTCGGTGAAGATGACCGACATGTTGCCGTAGTCGGACTTATTGACTTCATTGACCGCATCATCGAGCGAACTGGCCCGCATGATTGAGAGCACCGGGCCGAAGATTTCTTCGCTGACGATGCGCATGTTTGAGGTGGTGTTGTCAAAGATCGTTGGGCCAACGAAGCACCCGGCGTTGGGCATCTCACTGTTTCGTCCATCAACCAGCAGGTCGGCACCCTCTTCAATCCCTGCTTCGATGTATTTGAGCACGCGATCGCGTGCATCGCAGTCTTGCAACGGGCCCATGTGGATGTTTTTGTCGCATCCACGACCGATATTGACACCCTTTGTTTTCTCGACCAATCCGGGGATGAGCCAGTCTGCCGCATCACCCACCGCAACGACGACCGAACCTGCAAGGCACCGCTGCCCGGTGTTGCCGAACGCCGAACCAAACACACCATCGATGGCGGCTTCACGGTTAGCATCGGGCATGATGATCGAGCAGTTCTTCGCGCCGCACATGCACTGGACGCGCTTGTCGTGGGCGCATCCGGTTTCGTAGATGTATTTGCCTGCTCGGGTCGATCCAACAAACGACACCGCCTTGACATCATCGTGCTTGATGAGATGATTGACGACGGCCGGTCCGCCGTGGACGAGGTTCAGGACACCTTCCGGGAACCCGGCTTCGTGAGCGAGTTCGATGGCGCGGACGGTGGACATGGGATCGCGTTCGGAGGGCTTGAGCACAAAGGTATTCCCACATGCCACCGCCATCGGCCACATCCATAACGGTACCATCATCGGGAAGTTGAACGGGGTGATCCCGACGCACACGCCGATGGGCAGGCGATCGACCGAAGAATCAATCCCCACGCCGCCCTCGTCATGGGTTCGACAGAACGACGAAGACACCGCGATCTGAGGCAGTGTCCGGCCCATCATTAAAATCGGTGCCCCGCAGGCATGTTCGATGCAGTCGATCCCGCGTCGAACAGAACCAATCGCTTCGGCGGTGGTCTTTCCGTGCTCTTGGACAATGATCTCGGCGAGTTCATCGACATGGGCTTCGAGGATGGTCTTGTATTTGAACAATGGCTGAATGCGATCGCCGACGGGTGTGGCGGCCCATGCTGGGAATGCAGCAGCTGCGGCTTGAACGGCCTTCTCGGCGGATTCGATATCATCGAGCGGTACCGAGGAGATCGGATCGCCGGTGCCGGGATTGATATTGATGCGTTGGGATGCTTTTGAGCCGAGGCTTTTCTGCCCTGCAATGAGATGGGGGAGGACGGGGACTTGTTCACTCATATTCTGTATGCCCTTGTGAACAGGGGACTTTGGTGAAGTCCACCTGAGTGTGAGATCGTGAGCAACAAATAAGTTGCGATCGTGATTATTGCAGAAAGGGGCATGTTTTGCAAGTGGTGAGTCAAATTGGATTGATCTTGGATCTACCCTGATTCCGGTGCAACTTTCCCTCGACCAGAGGGTAGATTGGTTGCCGGTGGTTCCATTGGCGGGGCTTCTCAACAAATATTTAAGATCAGACTGAAGGATCAGCATGACGATGTATATCCAAAAAAGCGTGATCGTGACCACGATCTTCGCAATAACAACCTTTGCGGGGCATGCGCTGGCTTCCGATGACGGGTACATGAACAACCAAAAACTTGACGAAGCGTTGAACATGGTTGCTGATTCGAATGACCATGCTTGGATTCAAACGATCGGGACAAGCCTCGGCGGGCGATCAATCGAGTTAATTACACTCGCGGGATCGAAGGAGCAAGCTGATCTACAGCCAGCAATTCTCATCACCGCTGGAATCGACGGACGGCATCTTGTCGGCACAGAAATGGCGATCCGGATCGCCTCATCGATTCTCGTAGAACACAGTGATGTGCTCGACTCGATGACGATTTATATTATCCCGAGAGCCAACCCAGACGGGGCCGAACGCAACTTCGAGTCACTCACGATGGGATCAGTAGGGAATAATCGGGTGGTTGACGACGATCGGGACCGCAACAGCGACGAGGACGGGCCGGACGATCTCAACGGCGACGGATTCATTTCCATGATGCGCCGGCTCAACCCACCAATCGAAGAACCTGCAACCCACCTCGCCGATCCAGAAGATCCACGCCTCAGTATTCAACCCGATGTGAAAGAGGGACAGCGTGCAAGCTTTACGCTCTACACCGAGGGGATCGATAACGATAGTGATGGAGTTCTTAATGAAGACGGGTTCGGGTATGTTGATCTCAATCAGAATTTCATGCACCGTTGGCCAGAGTATGAACCACACTCTGGGCGATATCCACTCTCCGAGCCCGAATCGATGGCATTGGCCCGCTTTGTGCTTGACCATGACAATATCGTGATGGCGTTGACACTCGGACGCCATGACAATTTGGTCAATCTCCCAGATACGAAGAAGAAGGATATCAGCGGTCGGGCACCAAAAGAGATCGACGCCAAGGACGCTGATCTCTACAAGCACGCAGGCGAGCTTTTTAAAGAGGCTACCGGGCAGAAAAATGCGCCCAAGGCCGATTCTTCCGGCAGTTTCCAATCATGGCTCTATGCCCAGCGTGGAATCCCGAGCTTCGCAACCGTCGTCTGGGGTCGTCCAGACCCCAGCAAGGACGATTCAAATACTTCAGATGAGCAGCCAGAAGTAGCAATCGAGTCCGAGACTGATGAGACCGGGCTTAAGCCGTCCGGGATCGGAGACATTGCTCAGATAACGATCGACGAGCTTATGGAAGCCTTTGAAGAGCAAAGCGGAGAGCTCGTCGATGAATCTATGATCAGCATGGTGACCCCCGAGATGGTGGTGCAGTTTGCAGCTCAGGCCGGGATTGTGATTCAACGGATTCCCGTAGATGAACCCAAGCGGGCACCCGCGAAGAACAATGGCAAGAAAAAGAAATCAAAGAGTGATGATGCCATGTGGCTCGAGTACTTCGAGCAGGCTGGGATCGATGGATTTGTTGAATGGCAGGCGTTTGAGCATCCGACACTCGGTGCCGTCGAGATCGGCGGGTTCCTTCCGCTCTCAAGGATCAATCCACCGGCTGAGGAACTCGACGAGTTGGGTGAAAAAGAGACCGACTTCGTGCTCAAGCTCATGGCGGCCCGTCCGTCAGTCTCGATCGTTGGCCCAGAGATCAAAGAACTCGCCGGTGGCCTCTACGAGGTTCGAGTAGCGCTTGTCAACGATGGCGAGATGCCAACCTCCACGGTCTTTTCACAGACAAGCCATACGATCCGACCGATGGTGATGCGCCTCTCGAGCAATGTAGACGACATCCTCACCGGGCAACGGATCTCACGTATCTGGGGCATCGATGCCAACGGGGGCCGATCCGAGCACCGATGGATTATCCGGTCTGATGACATCAACACAGAAACCATCGAACTCGTGGATCCACGGTTCGGGAACCAAACCATTGAGCTTGGAAGCTAAGCCATGAATACATACACCCATTCATTCCGTTCGTTATGTATCGCAGGAGTCCTTGGAGCGGTTTGGGCCTTTGCACCGATCGCACACGCCCAACAGCAGGTCCCGTCTCGCGTCGATGTGACTTGGAACCGATTCTATGACTACGACGAGATCACCCAGATCGTGCGTGATCTGGTTGATGCGTACCCTGAGCTGCTCACGCTCGAATCAATCGGAAAAAGCGAGCAGGGGCGTGACATGTGGCTCATCACGCTCAATAACCCAAAGACTGGCGACGCGAGTGAGAAGCCCGCGATGTATATCGACGGCAATGTCCACGGCAACGAGATCCAGGCCGCCGAGACCGTGCTTTACTCAATCTGGTACCTCACCAAGAGCTACGGCGAGGTTGAGCCGCTGACCGATTTGATGGATCGGGTTTCGTTCTATTTTCTCCCCTCTCAAAACCCCGATGGGCGGGCCGAGTGGTTTGCAAACCCAAACTCCCCGCACTCTGCACGGACCGGGCAACGCCCGACCGACAACGACTATGACGGGCTCTTCGATGAGGATGGGCCGGAGGATCTCGATGGGGACGGATCAATCACCCAGATGTGGCGGTTCGACCCAAACGGACGGTACCGTCGAAACGAGATTGACCCACGCATCATCGAACGCACCCCCGAAGGGGTCAAGGGCGAACTGAGCCGAGTGGGTTCTGAAGGCATCGACAACGACGGCGACGGTCGGATCAATGAGGACGGCCGGGGCGGTTATGACATGAACCGCAACTGGGCAAGCGACTGGCAGCCCAACTACATCCAATACGGTGCTGGTGACTATCCGTTTGATCGTCCCGAAGCGAATGCGGTGGCGCAGTTTGTGCTCAAGCATCCCAATATCGCCGCTGGCCAGAGCTATCACAATACAGGTGGGATGCTCCTGCGTGGGCCCGGGGCCTCGTATCTTGGAGACCTCTACCCACGCTCGGACCGCATGGTCTACGACGCTTTGGGTGAGGCTGGCGAAGATCTCCTCCCGTACTACAACTATATGGTGATCCATGCGGATCTCTACACAGTTCACGGCGGGTTCGTCAACTGGCTGGCCGAGGGTCTGGGTATTCCGAGTTTTACAAACGAACTCTGGACTGATCGGCGGATCATGCCGGATCCGAGTCGAGAGTTTACGGATAAGGAGCGGATGTATTGGCAAGATCGGATGCTCTTTGGGCAGACTTTTACTGATTACACCGAGTATGACCACCCAACACTCGGCAAGGTACTCATTGGTGGCGGGACAAAGTATTCATCGCGCGTCACTCCTCCGTTTATGCTCGAAGAGGGCGCCCATCGAAACTTCGCCTTCACCATGTTCCATGCCGGCAGTATGCCCCAGATTGATTTCAAATGGATCGGCATCGAATCTCTCGGCGACGGACTCTGGGAGATCACCGTCGAGATCGAGAACACGAAGATTATTCCGACCCGGATGGCGCTGGCTGCCAAAAAACATATCGGATTCCCCGACTTGTTCACGCTCAACGGGCCCGATGTCGTGCTCTCGGGCACGCTCTCGGATCGGTTCGATAAGACGATATCACCGGTAGAAGACCGCCCTGAGATGATGTTTGTCGAACGAGGCATTCCCGGCAAGGGTATGAGCACATTTCGCTTCATTGTCAAAGGAGAAAATGGCGAGATGGTCACGCTGCATTATGCCGCGGAAAAGGCTCGCGATATCGAGACTCGATTCTCGCTTAAAGAGCAAGAGATCATTGCAGAAACCCAAGACGACTGACCATTGGTCTTGTGGCGATTTTAGACGCTTGTGATGTACTGGCGCATCGATTTGACCTCGATGGAGAGATCAATATTGGTTGCCGCATTGAGATCGCCGATCGAGACCATTCCAAGGATCTCGCCGTCATCGATAACGGGGAGATGACGGATCCTGCTCTCCTTCATAATCTGGCGAACCTCGACAAGTCGATGGCTTGAAGTACAATGGATGACATCTCGGGTCATCACATCGCCCACGCGTGTATTGGCGGGCTCAAGTTCTGCGGTGACGACGCGAGTGAGGATGTCTCGTTCACTGATGATCCCGATCGTGATCCCGAAGGTGTCGGTGACAAGCAAAGCCCCGACATGATGTTCGTTCATCAGTCTCGCGGCTTCGAGCACACTCTCGCCCTGTCCAACCGTATGGATACGGTCAATCCGTTGCGTGTCATAATGATGCTCATTCCAGTGCTTCTTGTTCGCGAGTAGGTGTGCGACGGTGTGCATGATCGATTCCTTTCGATGTGATCAACTTCCCATACCAGTCGTACAGACTCCATAGATGATCCCAGCTGATCCGTACTCTCTATTATCCATATTTTTCCGAGAGATGGAAGAATAAATCATGTCAGATCAGGGCGAAACATAGAATTAGCCCATAAATAGGGGGTTTCCTGATAAAAATCATGCTTGCATAGCACCAAAGGCATTCCAGATTCAATAAATCCATGCCTGTTAATAATTTATTTGCTATGACATTCAGGGTTTCTCGATCTGAGTCTCTTCCATGTGTACTCCTCCGGATAAGCACTTGTTTTCAACTTCAGGAAGATGTACTTTAAGTCTAAGAATGACTCGCTCTTTGGACGGATAAAGATCTGTTGGGATTTGCCCGCTGATGAGCGCTCATGCAGTTTGTGCTCGATCCATGCTGGTGTGGCACGCCTCAAGGAGACCCTTATGTTCACGAACAATACTATACGAATCTATCAGTTCATTCCTTTGATCGCAGCACTGCTCTTCTGTCTTGCGACCGAGGTACATACAGGTGATCAGAATAAGTTCTGGAGGTTCGACGGTCCAAATGGCAAGAGCCCAGTTGACGATCTATACCATCCTAAGAACAATCCCAATGGGTGGCGGAATGATGGGAACAATACTGGATCAGTAGAGATCGCTCCAAACCAAGCCATCTACTTTGGAATGATGAATAAGGAAGTTCCCAATTCCACTAAATCCATCGAACTCGAGTTGAACTGGTTCGGGTTTAATCCAAACGCAATGTTCCAACTCTCAATCTCAGGATACTTCAACGGACAGCCTTTCACTGGGCATATCAGCTCGACGAAAATCAATATGTCAAATATCTATGTATCGTGGCCCGGGAACTGCCCAGCATGGGAGTTTATCAAGCTGACCAATAAGACGATGACGCCACAAACGGTCACGATCGCGCCCACGCTCAAGAAAACAACATGCTATGTGCCGAGCACATGAACCAGCGATGGGGGGGCGGGTCCGGACGATACATTCGAGATTACAGATGGTTCATTCGGAGTGATTACGGAGATGCTCTCTCCATCACGAGTTACAGAAATACAGATCTTTCCTGAAGATCGCCAGTTAGATCCCAATGTAGTTGCCGAGTTCGAGGCCGAACCAGAAACCGGGAACTGGGTCAGTGTGCTTGTCCCGATCGATCCGCTTGGTCGACCACGCGGCGGGGTCAGATATGTCTCCGATGGGCTTGGGCTTATGCCCGAGGCTGTTTATTGAGTAGCATTTACGATGCTCGAGAGTCCCGCGACCCGTTATTCGCTCTTTGCCTTCGATGCTGAAGATAAAGAGTGGACCGAATATAAAATTGATATGCCAGCCCCCGACCTCTTATCCCCCGTGGAAGTCAACTTCGAGTTTATCGCAACCGATGGCGAGTACCTCGAAGGGATCGGAGACTGGAATGGGTGGGATTCATTTTTCACTGGAGGTGCCCATGTTCGTTCGGTTGTCTCCCAGAGCATACCAAACTCGATCGATATACGCGACAACACGGATTTTACAAGAATCTTTGAGGGGGGGGGGACTCTGGGGCTTGGTTATTTGAAGCATGGCAGTACATCCCATCAGACTTTGCCAGCGGGAGCACCGGGAACTTTGCCGGGAGCTACTTCAATATCCTCAACACATATACGGCAAAGCAAGCGCACAACCCTGAAGACTGGTCGGTTCAGATTCAGTTCGATTCAAACGACGGGGTGTGTAAAATCTTCCATGGCGACGACATCAATACCATCAATATCCCCTACGAAACGGATCGGTGGGTGAAGATCAACGCTGAGATTGACCTCGAAAAGGACTGGACACAGATATATTACGATGACAATCTTGTCGCCGAGTACTCTTGGACCGGCGGCGTACTCGGCGGTGGTGGTGGCGCCACGATTATCACGGTCGTGAACTTCTTCGCCCAGGGATCGACGAGTATCTATTACGATGACCTGTTGCTCAAGCGAGTGGAACCACCTCCGCCCTGTCCACTAGATCTAAATAAAGATGGTGTCCTGAACTTCTTCGATGTCTCAGCATTCCTCGCGGCCTTCACTACCGGTTGTCCCTGATATTGATCCCATCAGATCACTCCTAAGAGCGTATTAATCAGTTTTGCTCAAAATATTAAGATGTGGAGGATTAATTCGAACGCTTGATATACTTGGCATCAAGATGGATTGGATGACTGTAAATGCTCAGTTTTTTCATTTAATCGATTGATGACCACCACTCGGTAGAGTTGATTCAGGTCAAATCAAAGCGGGTGATCGGGATCGAACCGACGACATTCAGCTTGGGAAGCTGACGCTCTACCACTGAGCTACACCCGCTAGGGCGGTTTTTAAGTGCTTTGCACTACAAAAACTCTTGATCCTTGCACTACAATTCAATGTCGTCACATCGAATCCGTAGCTCAAGAACAACGAGAGTATATACCGAATACCACCCAAAGGCCCACAACGCAAACCGCGAATCCCAAATCTTTCGTTCACCGAGAACAGAGGCTACGGATGGCATATCTCGTATCGCGATCCATTGACTGGCACGCCGAAGCGGCATTGCTTTGGAATCCCTGAACGGGAACGCAAGGCCGAAGCTGAACGCATGTACCATACCTGGATTACGAAGCGCCTCCACGGAGAAGCAACTCCGCCGAGAAAGGTCGCGAAAAAAGCCACTACACGAACATTCTCCCAAGCCAATGTTCTCTCAGGGAGCATTATCGAGATTGCTAGCGGGTTGATTGAATCTGAGCGGTCTCGAATCCGAGAGGATGACGAAGCTCGCAGGCGTGGCACCATTGCACGAGCTGTGTTTACCGACCGGAGCAAGCAGATTCGAGACTTCCTGGCCTTCATGAATGATAGGCATGGAGAGAATGCCATCAATCGGATGGGGCTTGCGGATTTGAGTATGCAGGATGTGGAGGCATACAACGAACATGTTGTCACGAGCGGGTACTCGGCTTCACAGGTTTCAAAGAGGATGCAACTTGTCAAGGGCATCATTGACCGTGCAGGGCGGCCTGAGCATGGCCTGCAGGCTCTCACATGGAACTGGGACTCTCGTGATGTCCGGCATGGGAAACCGACACAAGACCGCATCCTCCCGACCGTTGAGCAACTCAAAAATCTCTTAGATTCAACTGATCAGCGTGGCAAGGCATTTATCTGGCTTGGTATCGGTCTTGGCTTTGGCCCCAAAGACCTTTCTGCTATCCGTGTTGGGCAGATTGCAAATAAGGCTTATGACCTTCGGCGAGGAAAGACCGGGGTTGAGCGATTCGGGGCAACACCGCCGTATGTGTGGGCTCATGTTTCTGCTTACCAGAAATCGGAGAGTCGGGCGAAGGGAGAACTCCTATTCTTGACTCGGACTGGCCTACCTCTTGTCCATGCTCGGTCAAATGCCGTGACGCTCTGGTGGAGCAGTCTTCGGAAACGAACAGGCGAGACCCCAAAGACACTCGGTGGTTTTTATACACTCAGGCATCTTGGTGCAACTGAGTACGGGAATCGCCGAGGCACTTCTATCGGCGACATCAAGCGATGGCTCGGGCACTCGGCGAGCTCCAATGTGGCAGATGTCTACATGAAGCCGGTGAGCCCTGAGTACCAAGATGTGGTCAAATGGGTGCGGAAGTCGTTGAAAAAGACGACACTCTGAAACACAGTTTTCTCTGTTCATTCGGGAGCTTCATCAAGGAGGAGTTGGGTGAGTTGGGCACGCAGTAATGGATTGTCGCGTGTTGTGTTTTCGTAGAACCGTCGAACCCCTGGCTTTTGCTCAAACAGGCGTTCGCATAGATTGGCAGACTCTTCATTCGACAGCGAGTCGATTCGTTGTGCTAACTCATCCCATCGCAGTTCATTCTTGGCAAGCATTTCGCAAGCTGTTGGGTCTTGCCGGATGTAGTCAATCACTTCAGGCAGCTCATTCAGTCGTGCAAGTGCTTTTTCGGTCAGTGATCGTTTTTCCGTGGCATCGATCTTGTTTGAAGGTATGCCTTTGTGTACTTTGAGCTTTGATATCGCTTTCCGGGCTCTCTTTTCATTGGCTTCCTGCTTCGCTTGCCGTTGGCCCGCTCGGTGTTCGAGTTCCT
>Ga0316206_1002440_pt1 | contig 12500 bp, 10 predicted proteins | sample 6monthpyrite_MG_FD_204942 | JGI IMG/M metagenome (GOLD analysis project Ga0316206, IMG submission 204942) | Microbial mat bacterial communities from mineral coupon in-situ incubated in ocean water Damariscotta River, Maine, United States -... | ecosystem: Environmental > Aquatic > Marine >...
GAATTAATGCGGAATAAGAGATGAATTTAGTAAAATGAGAATGCATAGAAGATGACCAAATTAGATAATTATCACCCCTTAGAGTAGTACAATTTTAAGAAAATACTGAAATTTCTTAAATATTTCAGTTATATATTGAGATATAAAGACTTGCTATAAAAGGCGAGGTAATTCAGAAAGACAAAGAATACTTCAAACACATTGAACGTGTGCATGGTTTTTTTATCGTCGATTTACTATACCGGACAATGGCAATGCTGAAAAATTCTGTGACATCTGAGCATAGTGTTTTAGAAGTTGTGATTCCGAAAAAATAAGCAGCTCAGCCAAGAAAAATTTCAGTTACACATTAAGCAAAAAAAAGAGATGCACTATGCGTCTCTTTTTTTTATGGGAAATAACAGATTTTGGTCGGAAGCGACCAGTCATGATTAATTAAACTTCAAACACACCATGACCTTTATGCTATTAATCCGATAGCTGTTTATTTGATCTACTTTGATTTCTTTGAAATAAAACCAGACTATAATAAGTGCAGATTTCTACTTATAAATTGAAAACCAGTTTATTGCTGACACCTGATATTATTATATTTATTTTTTGTAACATACCTATCATCGATGAGATAACAATTATTAGAGATATTATTATTTAAATTATTCAATATCGATTTAACAAAAGGAAGGGAAGACCATGATTAATCGCTTAAGAATTCAGACAATACTATCCAGTCTTTTAATTATCTTTACCCTGTTTGTCAGTCAATTACCGGTCCGCGCATCTACTGACTCCAGCACAGCTTTATTCGACTACGTTAACACCCCCGATAATACCTATGACTACCAACATTTTATATCGCTTCCCGGCCCAGGCTTTACATCACACATTTTTTCCATGAACTCACAGCAATGGCGATCCGCCAGTGAAATTGACCGCTCCACCTGGTCACACTGGATAATTATTGCTGTACCAGATACCGTTTCATCAGACACATCGATGTTAATCATCGATGGTGACCGTAATAGAGATTTCCCAAGATTAGACAGTAGCGCCCTTCAGATTTCAGGCCAGTTAGCTCTGACATCACAGTCCATTGTTTCTGTTGTCTCCCAGGTACCCAATCAACCCTTTAATTTTCCTGATCAACCTACACCTTTAACCGAGGATTATCTGGTTGCCTACAGCTGGGATAAAGCAATGGTCACGAACGATTCGTCGTGGCACGTTTATCTTCCCATGGTAAAAAGTGTGGTTCGCGCCATGGACACCATACAAGCGGTAACACCATTAGTAGCACAAAAAACGATTAATGATTTTGTTCTCACCGGGTTTTCAAAACGCGGCATCATCACCTGGCTAACTGGCACTGTCGATACCCGCGTCAAAGCCATCAACCCGGGCGTTATCGATTTTTTAAATATGGCACCACACTTTGAACACCATTTTCAGTCTTATGGGTTTTATTCCCCTTATCTACAACCGTATTTAGATTTTGACATTGCACGACGCGTTCGCACCCCTGAAGGTCTTAATGTATTAAAAGCGATTGATCCCTACTATCATCTTGAAAAGTTGAGCATGCCAAAGTTTATGCTGAATGCACCTGGCGATCAGTTTTTTCCATCAGACTCTGCACGTCACTACTTTCAAAATCTCAGCGGCGAAAACCTGATTCGTTATGTACCCAATACAGGACACACTCTGACCGATGCCAATGGTTCTACTGAAAATGCATTAGTCAGTCTGTTTTCCTGGTATCTGAATATTCTCTACGATGTACCCAGGCCACAAATCAGCTGGCAAAAAATTAACAATCAACTAACGGTTACAACCTTTCCACCCGCTGCTTCAGCAACACTATGGCAAGCTGATAATGCTAGCGCACGCGATTTCCGTAAAGACACCATCGCTAACGGCTGGTCACCCACACCATTACAAAGCAGTGGCAATGGCATCTATCAGATGCATATTGATCAGCCAACGAATGGCTGGCGTGCCTATTATGCAGAGTTTAGTTATCCGGGAGCTGGTGGTCTGCCGCAAACATACAGCACGCGCGTCTTTATAACACCAGACACATTACCATTTGAACTTAGTGATGCCATTGGTGACCCTAAAGGAAAAGGTTTCTGGAAAAAACAACTTAAAGTAGCAACAACAGGAACAGGCAACAACAAAGTCGATCCTGAGCTATTAACAACTTATTTTCCTGTGCCTATTTTTAATCAAACTATCAACACCATAGAAAATGCATACGAACTTTTTTCAACAAAAGAAAAAAGTTCTGATACCAAAGCACTGCAACATTGCCTTGCACTGCGACTCAATATCAAACACCAGGAGCTGGGGTGGTATTCTTATATTGAAACCGATAACGATGATCACCACGATAAATATCAAGACAGAGATGATAGCGAAGAAAGAACCGCCCTCTGGCAGCTATGGCAAACCGCACACGACGCATTTCTCGCAGGTAAACCAAAAGTTGCTAAAGAAATATGTGAAGAAATTAATGAAATTTAGATAATGACCTGCACGTATATCTATAGTTAATCCGTGGCTGGAAATATTGTTTATTTTTGTAATAAATTCATATTTTTCAGCTGGCTTATTTGGCCGAAAGCGGACTGATAGAAGTGATTATAATTTAATCCCTCCGTCACTTTTTTTTGCGTAATTTTAGATTGAAAATAACCAGGTCTTTTCTGAACTGAATAACTTAATTTATATTAAGCTCAAAATAAAAAACTGCCCCTTGCCCGGGCAAACTCTCATAATCAACCTTACCGTCATGCCCCTCAATAATTTCTTTCGCAATAACCAGTCCAAGACCTGTACCACCTTTCTCACGTGTATCTGATGTATCTGCTTGTGAGAAACTTGTAAAGATATGCTCTCGAAATTCTTCCGGTATGCCTTTACCTTGATCGATTACAGCAATGCGCACTCTATGGTTATCACACTGAGAAGCAATTCGAACATATCCATCTGCAGGTGAATACTTAATAGCATTTGATAAAAGGTTTGAAAAGGCCTGTATCAAACGACGGTCATCAATTAAAACAATACAAGAAGAACAATTATTCTCTTCAACTATAAAGCGTACCCCATAATTATCTGCATAACCCTGATTAGTTTCAACAGCCTTTCTAATCAGGTTCCGCACTTCTATAGGTGATTTATGAAATACCATCTTACCTAATCCCAATTTTTCAAAATCTAATATATCATCTATCAGTAATTTTAGGCGTACGCTATTATCGTTAGCAATACGCATCATATCTTGAGCGCGTTCTGGTTCGTCTTTTAAGACATTGCCAGATAATAAATCGAGCGCACCTTTAATAGAGGTAAGTGGAGTACGTAATTCATGACTCATTCGGGAAAGAAATTCTGATTTTGTTTGATTCGCATTTTCCAACTCAATCGCTTGAATTTCAAGTAGCTTGGTATTAATTAATGCTTTCCAGTATTCATTATTAGATCGGAGGATCTGAAAATATAAAAATAGAAAGTAAATTATAAAGGCAGCACTGAGACCCCAAACTATATTACCCTCTTGAAAAATCATGAGAATGACTACTGGAGGAACTAAAATAATAGCGATGAATAACTGAGCCACTCCCTTCCAAATGAAATTTGATGCTGCCGCACCACTAGCTATACCGACAGAAAACAACAGGTATACTAACGTGACATTATTAATACCATATCGAAAAAGACTCAACCCACAAAATACTCCCCAACATGCGGCTATAGAATAAGCCGTTACAGAAAAATATATTTCCCAGCATTTTATAGTATCAGGAGTCAGGTGATTAACTGATCTAAACAAATAAAGATGTACGGCAATAATAATAAGCGAAAAAATAATCACCGAACAATAAAATAGTGGGCTATCTGTCGAAATATCTGATATTAGTCCGGCGATAATTAGTAGTATAAAAATGACAACCGTTCCAGGCAGGGTACGCATAACGTAATCCCTTCCAGCCTCAAGGTTCATCGAGTAGATAGTATTTTCATCCATCTCTACTAACCTGTGATCATGATAGCCATGAATTGATTTAGTTAATGTCATGATATTTTTCTTGAATTCAATACTAATTACCTGGCCAAAAATTGAAAGTGATATAACTTATACGATCGCAATGTCTCTAAATTAAAATATTTGGGATCAGAGTAATTTTATTAAATAGTACAAACAATAACTAACTCATATGTCCGCTTCGTGTCCTTTTGATACACACTCAACATTTATCACTATGCCTTTTTAACGCGCTTCATTCTTTATTTTTCCGCAGCGCTTGCATTTATAAACTGAAACCAACTTGCCTTGTTTTACATCGAATTTTTGTTCGGTGACCACTTCCCATTTATGAAAACCACTTTGACACATGATTCTTTTTTCATGTTTTTCTGATGCTTTTTTCTTTTTGAAGGGAAGGATATCGGCCATTAGTATTACCAGTTAACTATTTCAATACGCTATCAAACAATAGCATATTGATCTATATGTACCAGTATTTCTATAGATCAAAGTCAAAGGCGTGGGTTCCCGCATCCACAGGCGTGTTCATTTTCTTTGAACTGACAAAGAAAACGAACCAAAAGAAATCAGCCCAGCTCACAAGCCTGCATAAAAGACATGCAGATACCCTCTTCAATCGCAATATTAACGGCTGCTGCGGAACTCGCGAGAAAAGCACTCACTCAGACATCCTCGCAGAAAGCTCCGTAAATATTACTCCTTCCTCGGATTGATCAAATGGGAGGAGTGAGTCAAAGTCTAAGCCGGTTTTGCTTTTAAGCTTTTTGATTTACCATTCCCCATCTGAGCAAGCTGAGGAATGCGTTCTTTTTGTGGGGGTTTCTGCGAGGATGTCTGAGCACGTTTTCTGTGCAAGTTCCGCAGCAGCCACAAAAAGAAGGAATGACGAGGGTAGCCTCATGCTTTTTATGAGGCCTTGGGATTTGGGGCGCATTCTTTGGGTGACGTTTCTTGTGCGGACAAGAAAGGTTACTTGTTGTCGGTCAACCACCGACTCTTTTGACTTAGACTTTTAAAAATAGTGAGAAAAGAATTTCTGACTATTTCTTAATCCGATATTCCGCCGAACAAGCATGCGCGACTAAACCTTCACCACGCGCAAGTACAGACGCCGTCTTACCAAGTTCCGATGCCCCATCAGCCGAACAACCAATCAAGCTTGAACGTTTCTGAAAATCATACACACCTAATGGCGATGAAAAACGCGCTGTGCGTGATGTAGGCAAAACGTGATTAGGGCCTGCACAATAATCACCTAATGCTTCAGCCGTGTAACGACCCATAAAGATTGCACCAGCGTGTTTAATTTTTTCTTCTGCAAATTGCTGTGCATCTTCAACTGATAATTCTAAATGCTCAGGTGCAATATAATTTGAAATTTCTGCTGCCTGATCAAGATCATCAACTGTTATAAATGCCGCACGCCCTTCGATTGATGCTTTGATGATATCTGCACGCGGCATTTCTTTGATTAACTTATTAACACTAACAGCAACACGATCGATATAGTTCGCATCCGGGCACACTAAAATTGATTGTGCATCTTCATCATGCTCCGCTTGTGAGAACAAATCCATCGCAATCCAGTCAGGATCAGTTTCACCATCACATAGCACTAAAATTTCTGAAGGCCCTGCAATCATGTCGATGCCAACCGTACCAAATACCATACGCTTCGCTGTCGCTACGTAAATATTTCCCGGACCAACAATTTTATCAACCTGTGGAATGGTTTCAGTACCATAGGCCAGTGCTGCGACGGCCTGTGCACCACCAATTGTAAATACGCGATCAACACCTGATATCGCCGCAGCCGCTAAAACCAGATCATTCTTTTCACCATTAGGTGTTGGTACAACCATAATCAGTTCTGGCACACCGGCTACTTTGGCTGGAATCGCGTTCATTAAAACTGACGATGGGTATGCGGCTTTTCCACCCGGCACATAAAGACCAACACGATCTAATGAAGTGACTTGCTGACCTAAAACAGTACCGTCAGCTTCAGTATAAGACCACGATTCCATTTTTTGATGTTCGGCATAGGCACGAACACGTTGCGCTGCAGTTTCTAGAGCCTCACGCTGTTCAGGACTGATTGCTTCTAGAGCTGTGTTTAGTTCACCTTTCGATAATTCAAGCTCTTCTCCCGAAGTAAAAGAGCCGCCATCAAAACGATTGGTGTATTCAATAACAGCAGCGTTACCTTTTGTTTTAACGGCATCAAGAATTTCCATGACCGTATTGAATACGTTGGCATCGGAAACACTGTCCCATGCCAGCAAATCATCCAGTTCTTGCTGAAAGTTTGCGTCGTTTGAATTAAGGCGTTTTATATTGAGCATTTTCTATCTACTTCAATTGGACTTACTATTCACTTAACTATTTGATGGCGTCGCGCATTTGTTCGATGATTTCTTGCAAACGATCATGCTTCATTTTCATTGAGGCTTTATTCACGATCAAACGTGAACTGATGTCTGCAATTTTATCCATTGGTTTGAGACCATTAGCTTTTAATGTGTTACCTGTATCAACCACATCAACAATCAGATCAGACAAACCAACGATTGGGCCTAGCTCCATCGAGCCGTATAATTTAATGACTTCAACTTGCTGACCAATCGATGCAAAATATTCTTTAGTGACGTTAACAAATTTAGTTGCCACTCTTAAACGACCTGTGCCAGGTTTGTAATCAACCGGCCCGGCTGTCATTAATTTGCAGCTGGCGATTTTTAAATCAACTGGCTCATACAAACCTTCAGCACCATGTTCCAGCAATACATCCTTACCGGCAACACCTAAATCAGCAGCACCGTACTGAACGTACGTAGGTACGTCTGTCGCACGAATAACCACCAGCTTCACGTCATCGCGATTGGTATCAAGAATTAATTTTCGACTCTTTTCAGGGTCATCTTTCGGCACGATACCAGCCGCTTTCAGCAAAGGCATGGTTTCTTTGAATATTCGGCCCTTTGACAGGGCAATTGTAATTACATCATTCATGATCTTTTCTTTATGATCTGCGGTTATCGTGGAACACGTCTGATTTTAGCGCCTAGCTGGGCCAGTTTTTCTTCTATCAGCTCATAACCACGGTCAATATGATAAATGCGTTCAACGATGGTCTCGCCTTCTGCAACCACACCAGCAAGTATCAGACTAGCGGATGCCCTGAGGTCAGTCGCCATAATTGGTGCACCCGTTAATTTTTCAACACCTTTAACGATCGCGGTATTACCTTCCAGTTCGATATTAGCACCCATGCGTTGCAGTTCCTGCACATGCATAAAACGATTTTCAAATACAGTTTCTACAATCGTCGATGTACCCTCTGCCATAACATTTAGTGCGGTAAACTGCGCCTGCATATCAGTTGGGAAAGCGGGATATGGCGCGGTACGAATATTCACAGCTTTAGGCCGTTTGCCATGCATATCCAGTGAGATCCAGTCATCGCCCACTTCTATATCGGCGCCGGCTTCAACCAGTTTATCCAGAACCACATCCAGCAAGGTCGGGTCGGTATCTTTAACTTTGATTTTACCGCCACTGATTGCAGCAGCTACAAGGAATGTTCCTGTTTCAATTCGGTCAGGCAATACGCGATAGCGAACACCTTTTAATGATTCAACACCATCAATTGTGATTGTGTCCGTGCCGGCTCCAGTGATTTTGGCACCCATAGCATTAAGGAAGTTGGCCAGATCTACGATTTCAGGTTCACGCGCTGCATTTTCCAGCGTGGTGATACCATCAGCCAGTGCAGCCGCCATCATCAGGTTTTCTGTACCAGTTACAGTGACGATATCCAGCACAATTCGGGCACCTTTAAGGCGCTTGGCTTTGGCTTTGATAATACCGTTCACAACCTCGATATCAGCGCCCATATCCTGCAAACCTTTAATATGCAGGTTGACAGGACGCGAACCAATAGCACAACCACCGGGCAATGAAACCTCGGCTTCACCAAAACGTGCCAGTAATGGTCCCAGCACCAGAATCGATGAACGCATGGTTTTAACCAGTTCATAAGGTGCACAGAAATTGGTAATGGTTGACGGATCGACTTCTAAGCTGAGTTTTTCACCCATAACGACCTGAACACCCATGCAACCCAACAGTTCAACCGTTGTAGTCACATCATGCAAATGTGGTACGTTTTCAATAGTCGCTACGCCATCAGCCAGCAATGTAGCGGCCAGAATAGGTAAAACAGCATTTTTTGCACCAGAGATGCGCACATCTCCATTTAAAGGCGTGCCACCCTGGATGATTAATTTATTCATTAAATGATTTTTAAATCTTGCTCGATACCATAAACACGCGAAAGTTCACGCAAATGTTCCGGAATATTACTAAAACTCAGTGAAACCTGATGCTTTTTGGCGATTTTAAGCCACTCAAGCAACAAGGCTAACGCCGCACTATTACTTTGGCTAACAGCCGAAAGATCAAATTGTATCTCGGATGGGCCATTAAACAAACCGATTGTTTGTTTTTTGAGTGATTTTACCGTGGTTAAATCAATATTCCCTTCAATTTTAACCAGCCCACTCTCACTGGAATCAATCTTAAAATCAGACATCAGGACTCCTGCTTATTTTTATCTTCCAGTCTTTTAATCAATCCCGAGATGCCTTTGGCTCTGATCTCCTTGGCAAAAGTACCGCGATAATTAGTCACTAAGCTCAAACCATCTATTTTAATATCATAAACTTTCCAGGCATCTTTCTTCAAAAAGAGCGTGTAATCAATAGGTATGGGAAAACCACTATCCTGACTTATTTCAGTTTTTACGGTAGCTCGTGTTGCTCCATCTTTCATTCGGAATGGCAAATAAATAATCTTCTGACCTGTGTATTCGCTGAGAGATTTACTATATGTTCTGACCAGTAACTGGCGAAACACTACAGTAAATTCTTTTCGCTGTTTAGCGTTCGCCTTTCTCCAGTTTTTTCCCAGCGCAAGCTTTGCCATTTTTTCAAAATCCAGATGAGGCAGAATAATCTCATCAACCAGCTTATAAACATGGTTAGGATCTTTCTTTAATATCTCTTTCTGCTCATCGAGTGCTTTTAAGACTTGCTCAGATGTATTTTTTATTAATACATCGGCCGCCACCTTTTCTATTGAATGAACAGAATAACTTAAGCCCATTGAGAGAAGAATGAGAATAAAAGAGAGTTGTTTCTTTAGAGATTTCATTTTGCTGTCTCCGTGTTTAATTTTTCAGCAGGTATTGATGACGTCGACATTAATGTAGGTTCACCCGTTAAGTTTTTTAACTTCACAATATTCATATTATAATCATTAGCCAAGCGCAAATAGTCTGAATGCGCCAGAACATATGCCTGAAAGGCAGTAATGATTTTTTCTGCCTCTTTCAGGCCAGCTTCAAAGTCTGCATAGGAAGCGATCATCCAGCGCCTGGCATTGATACTCGCCTGCTTCATTTCTTCTACCTGTTTATGAGTTGCATGTACCTGAACAAAAGCTTCCTCAACCTGATAAGGAATTCCACTACGCGCAAAACTGGCTTTAGAAATTAATGAATCCAGTTCTGCCTGAGCCTGCTTTACTTTCGCATCACGCACACCACCGGAAAACGACCACTGCAAACCAATCACCGGTGTTGCAGCCACGTGGTTAAACGGATCATATAGATGCGGATTATCAACCCGGTCACGTTCAGGTGAATAGGATAAAGACCCACCAACACCTGCATATAAATTTGGTTTAGCATCTGACTTGCTCGCCGCAACCAGTGCTCGACGTGCAGACAAACCCGCTTCAACCTGTTTCATTTCTGGCCGGTTTTCTATTGCCTGTTTTTTTAAATCTGGCAATGTCGCTTCAGGCAATGACGCCGGCACAATTCTTTTGCCCGCGACAGTCAGTTCGTTTTCAAGGCCAGTGCCCGTCAGAACTTTTAAACCACCCAGTGCCACTTTTTCTAAAGCCGCTGCTTCAGACTGATAACGATTTAATAACGCAACACCAGCCGTCAGTGCAAATTTATCAGACTCAGTTGCCTGGCCATTTTCTTCTTCCAGCCATTCGGTCACTAGTTCAAGCGCGCCATTCAGTCTTCTGCTGGAATCTTCCATCAACAGACGAATATCTCTAGCTGTTAGAAAACCATAATAAGCACGACTCACATCATAACGAGCAGTCTGTCGCTGTAATTCAACATCGGCTTCTTTAATGACAATATTACCCTCAGCCGCTTTTGAGTAGTTTTCTATTTTTCCAAAAGTATGCAACGGTTTAATGATGGCAAATTGCGTATTAAACCAGAGCGATAAATTATCAACATCGTACAAATCATCTCTCAGATCACAATCGCCACCAGCGGTACAGGAGTTAGTGCCATTTTCATATACACCACCATCAACCGCCGTTGTTAAACCAACGAAAGAGTTTAATTCTGTACGCCATCCATTATTGGCTTTTGCTTCATCCAGCAAACCACTTGCCGCGGTAACCAAATGCTGTTTTTCACCAATACGGGGGTCTGACTCATAAGCTAATTGTAGAGCCTGATCCAGCGTTAAAACGTCAGCTTGTGCAACAAAAGAAAAACTAAATAAAGAAATTAAAAAACCGAATTTCATTATTTCTCATCCGCTTTACTGTATAAAAACTGGCCAATCACTTCTTCCAACACAATCGCAGACTGTGTCACTGTAATCTCACCACCCTCAACAAGAAATTCTTCTTCTGCTCCCGCCTCAAGACCAACGTATTGTTCACCCAATAAACCTGCCGTTAAAATGCCGGCTGAACTATCAATTGGAAAACGATTATATTTCGGCTCAATATCCATGGTCACAACTGCTTCGTATGATTCATTGTCATATTCAATTTTGGCTACCTTGCCGATTCTGACACCACCCACCGCTACCGGTGAACGCACTTTTAATCCACCAATATTATCGAAGCGAGCACTCACCTGATAACCTTCATTACTTTCATAAGTGATCAGGTTACTGACATTCATCGCCAGCATAAAAAAAGCGGCAAAACCAATAACCACAAACAGACCTACCGTTATTTCTACCAGTCGTGTATTCATTATTTAAATATCTCCAAACATTAATGCAGTTAACAGGAAGTCTAAACCCAGCACTGCAAGTGATCCGTGTACTACTGTGCGTGTTGTTGCCTGACCCAAGCCTTCTGAAGTCGGCACACTATCATGACCTTCAAAAACAGCAATCCAGACAATCACTAATCCAAAGACGACACTTTTAATCATGCCGTTCATTAAGTCGGTATAAAAATCAACCTTAGCCTGCGCAAGCGACCAGTAAACGCCTTCATAAATACCAACACCGTGTACAGCCACCAGATAACCACCCAAGACACCAACAGCCATAAAAATTGCCGTTAAGATGGGTAGCGCCATAAAACCTGCCAGTACTCTTGGTGCCATTACACGTTGCATCGGATCGATCGCCATCATTTCCATACCGGAAAGTTGCTCGGTACTTTTCATTAAACCGATTTCTGCGGTTAATGCAGAGCCGGCACGACCCGCGAATAATAATCCGGTAATCACTGGGCCGAGTTCCCGCATCAGCGACAAAACAACCATCTGACTAATCGATTCTTCTGCACCAAAATCCACCAGTACATAATAAGCCTGTAATGCCAGTACCATACCAACAAACGTACCGGCAACCAGAATAATCACCAGCGTCTGTACGCCTGTTGAATAAAGCTGTTTGACGATCAGCGAAGGTCGAATAAAAACACCCGGCATGGTTAATAAAATCTGATACAGAAAAACCGTGGCCTGACCCAGACGGGAAATAATGGCTAACTGTTTTTGTCCAATCAATTGTAATTTATCTAACATGAGTTATTCCTGCAGCAAATCTTGCATCACGGGCTCTGCCTCAAAATGAAAAGGAACCGGACCATCTGGCTGACCTGCAATAAATTGCTGTGTCCATGGATCATCACTATTAGTTAATGCATCCGGTGCGCCCTCAGCCACAATTTTGCCGCCTGAAAGTAAATAAATATGATCGGATATCGACATGGTTTCTGGTACATCGTGCGACACAACAATACTGGATAAATGCAGTGACTGATTCATGCTGCGAATCAGATTAACTAACACACCCATCGAAATGGGATCTTGTCCGGTAAAAGGCTCATCGTACATAACCATAACCGGATCCAAAGCAATGGCCCTGGCCATCGCTACTCTTCTGGCCATGCCACCTGATAATTCAGACGGCATCAGATCACGTGCGCCGCGCAAACCGACTGCATTTAATTTCATTAAAACCAGCGAACGAATCATACTTTCATCGAGATCAGTATGTTCTCTGATCGGATAGGCAATATTATCAAAGACATTGATATCAGTGAGTAAAGCACCGCTCTGAAAAAGCATGCCCATGCGCTTACGTAAACGATACAGATCTTT
>Ga0316206_1002441_pt1 | contig 12499 bp, 12 predicted proteins | sample 6monthpyrite_MG_FD_204942 | JGI IMG/M metagenome (GOLD analysis project Ga0316206, IMG submission 204942) | Microbial mat bacterial communities from mineral coupon in-situ incubated in ocean water Damariscotta River, Maine, United States -... | ecosystem: Environmental > Aquatic > Marine >...
ATGAAATTAAATTTTTTGTATTTGATGAGCTCAAACAAGCCCCAGGCAAGAGGAAAAGCCAGGGCAGTGATGAGTGCGCCATCTGCTCCAAGCGCCTCATCGCCACTAAACTTCATTAGGATGACTGACGGAACGATGATACTGACTAATAAGTCGATCATGGGTCTGGGCTTATGGCTTGATGCTGCCGGTGTATTTGGAGAATTCATCGCGTTAATATCGCTACTGTAATGGATAAAGTGATACCAGCCTATTAGCTTTTTGGAGAGTTTAATAGGCTGGTATCTGAGGCTGGCCCTATCTATTCTATATAAAACCAACCCACAGTAAAATCGATTATAATTGCCACATACATCGTGATTTTCGATGAATTAATCTCTCGCCAGTTTTTCATTCAAAATTTAGACAAACCAGTATGAAACCAAGAAAAATACGACTACTATAATGATTATGTTCGTATTTAACGAAGAGACAGTGCTGCAATGATGAATTATAAGCACCTTCATTATTTCTGGGTGGTGGCCAATGAAGGAAGCATTGCTCGTGCCAGTGAAAGCCTGCACCTGACGCCTCAAACGATAAGCGGTCAGCTCAGTTTGCTGGAAGAAAATATAGGTGAAGCACTGTTTAACCGGGTAGGACGCAACCTGGAATTAACGGAAACCGGTCGACTCGCACTGAGCTATGCTGATGAAATTTTTTCTCTTGGTGGTGAGCTTGAAGAGATGTTGCATAACATCCCTGATGACAGGCCATTGGTTTTTAAAGTGGGCGTGACAGATGTGGTACCCAAGACAATAGCCTACAGATTGCTAGCACCATCACTGAAGTTAAACGAAGCGGTGCGAATCGTCTGTCGTGAAAATAACATCGAAACTTTACTCGCTGAACTGGCGCTACACAAAATTGATCTGGTGATATCTGACGGGCCTATTCCACATAATATAAAGGTACGCGGCTATAACCATCAGCTGGGAGAGTGTGGTATCAGTTTTTTTGGCGTACCTGAGCTGGCGAGTCAGTTAAGCAAGAATTTCCCGCAGAGCCTTAATGGTGCGCCCTTATTATTGCCGGGTGAAATGACAGTGGTGCAAAGCCGGCTATTGAAATGGTTCGACAAACTTCATATCCATCCACGCATTGTTGGTGAATTTGATGACAGTGCGTTGATGAAAACGTTTGGACAAGCAGGCACCGGTGTTTTCATGGCACCGACACCGATAGCTAGCGAGATTGCAAAACAATATGGTGTTGTTGTGATCGGACAAACCGATGAAGTCAGAGAACAGTTTTATGCTATTTCAGTAGAAAGAAAAATTTCCCACCCTTCAGTCGTCGCTATAACCGAGATGGCCCGTGAGTGGCTGTTTCGTGATGACGCAAACCAGTAGTAATTAAAAATTATCCGGAAAAAACAATGAGTGAAGCAAACAAAGTTTCTGCAAAAGCAAAAGTAAAAGTAAAAGGTATTTTTCACGCTCCCTGGGAAAAATCTTTCGATAAAATTCTTACTCCGTTTGAAGAATTTATTCATCAGCAAACCACCAGTGGTTTACTGCTGATGGCTATGGCTGTACTTGCACTTATACTGGCTAACGGACCACTTGCTTCGAGCTACGCACATTTTATGCACACCATGATTAGTCTTGGTGCTGGCAGTTGGAAAATGGAAATGAGTCTGCACCATTTTATTAATGATGGATTAATGGCTTTGTTTTTCTTTGTAGTAGGTCTTGAATTAAAACGAGAAATATTAGTCGGGGAATTAGCAAACTTACGCAATGCTGTTTTGCCAATTGGTGCCGCTATCGGTGGCATGCTGGTGCCAGCCCTCATTTATTTTTTAATCAATCCTGAAGGTGAAGCGGCAAGAGGCTGGGGAATTCCAATGGCTACTGATATTGCCTTTGCGATTGGCGCACTGGCATTGCTGGCTAGCCGGGTACCGAAAGCATTAATTACATTTCTTGTTGCTTTAGCCATCGTTGATGATTTAGGTGCTGTGTTAGTCATTGCAATTTTCTATACAGAAACCATTGTCTTTATGCCATTGCTAGCAGCTGCAGTTTTGTTTACTTTATTATTAGCATTTAATATGAGCGGCATCCGAAAAAGCATGCCTTACATGATTGTTGGTATTCTATTGTGGTATGCCTTATTGCAATCCGGCGTACATGCAACACTGGCAGGCATTCTTACTGCACTCAGTATACCGGCCATCCCAAAGTACAAACCTGAGCTTTTTAGTGAACATATTAAGGAACTGATGCAAAGATTTGATGCCAGTCATAAACCCGGCATGAGCATCATGACCAATGACAAACTACGTGCCGTGGTTCAGACACTGGAAAATGGCGTACATAGTGTTGAAGCACCACTACAACGCATGGAACATACATGGCATATACCGGTGGCTTTTCTTGTTATTCCTGTCTTCGCACTGGCCAATGCCGGCATCCCATTGGCAATGGATTCATTGGGTGAGACACTAACTAATCCCGTTATGCTCGGGGTATCTTTAGGCTTGGTATTAGGTAAGTTCATTGGTATCGCCGGTGTTAGCTGGGTACTGCTAAAAATGGGCGTTGCGGTGTTACCTAAAGATACTCGATTCACCCAGATTGCCGGCGTGTCATTGCTTGCAGGTATAGGATTCACTATGTCTATTTTTGTTGCCGAACTGGGCTTTGCTGGTCAGGCAGAACATCTATTGATGGCTAAAACCGGTATCCTGGCCGCATCGATATTAACGGGTGTCGCCGGTTTCATTTGGCTCTATCTAACATCTGATCAGAAATAGAAAGGCGCGCAAGATAAATCACCTTAAAGCATTTATTAGTTAATATTGGGATACAAAACATTATTCAGCCCGTTTTGTATCCCTGAATAATCGTTTTAGGAATTATAAGTACTGCATTTTCATCTGTAAAAAACTTCATCAAGATAGAGGCTTTATTTAATTAAGCCATACAACACTTTTTGAATTTTTTTCCACTGCCGCAAGGACAAGGATCGTTTCGCCCAGCTTCGATGTTTTGCGACGGCGTTGCGGCCTCATTTTTTAATTGGGTACAGCGATAGTTATATTTTATTGTTGTGTCATCACTGTCTTTTTCTCTGGCACCAACACTGACTGACCAGTCCATTACATCTCCGGCAATAACATCTACCGGCGTTTCAAAAGGAAAGAAGGCCTGCTTCCAGTGAGTTTGAGTTTGATCCGGTGCGGTATTAATTTCTATACCATCACATAATTTCACCTGAAACCAGCCTGCCACTCCATGAATACTGCCAGCTTTAGTCAGCGGGATATATTCACGCGCAGAAAACTCAGATTGAGAGATTGTTACTAAGTCAATTTTTCCGACTGATATTTTTTCTGATAACAGTCCTTTAGGATTAACAGACTCCACCATGATTTTTTTTGAGAATAAATTAAAAGCAGGAGAGAAATTTATATCCGGTATTTGTCGCCAGAAATCGAGTTTGTCATACGTATTTTTATCTTCTACCGGTGCTACAAAGAGTTCCAATGACTGTGGCAATATAATACCACCTTGCTGCAAAAACCTGTTTCTGGCATCAATAGTAAATTGCAATGTATTTTCATCAATTCCAAAACTGCCCAGTGTTTCTGAAATCAATACATTGGCTTTTTCTGGCAGCTCAACATCCATTGAATTTTTATTAATGAATTCAATTTTATCCAGGCAGTGATTCGCCTTTGCAATTTCTTTGGCCAGTTCAATCGCATTTGTTTTTTCAATGGCATACACTTTTGATGCACCAGCCTGAATGGCCCAGATACTCAACAAACCTGTTCCGGCACCCAAATCGACAACTACATCACCTGACCGAACGGTTTTAAAGATGGCATCACGGTAAGCCTGCATGCGCACTTTATCGGCCAGCATGCCGTAATAATGCTCATAGCCCTGCTGCGCAAGAGACGGGTCCATTAATGAGCAGCCTGATTATCAAACACCGTTGAAAGCAGTTGATTCGTTTGAATGGGTTCATCAAACACCCACTCATCTTCCACTTTATTGTACGGATAAACAAACAGCACTGACGACATCACTGTTTCTATCTGTAAACCGATTCCTTTTTCACCTTCTGATGCCAGCTCGGTGACCAGCACAGTTGCCGAGATATTTTCATTAGCTACATGTTCTTTTAATTCAGTAACAACCATTTCTATTTGTTCTTCCCAGCCTGCTTCCGGGTTTTTTTCTGCCGGGCAGCTCATTTTCATATCTTCCGAGTCACTAAATGCCCGTAGACCGAAAGGAATCACCAGTTGATATTCAGTCAACATCGCTTTAGCTGTATCGATACAGGCTAATACCATTTGTTCAAGTTGTTTTTGCTGATCCAAAATTATCCTCTCCAAGATTATCCCTTATTAAATAACAGAGGAAATAATAACAGACTCTTTATCATAGTATTTGATATTGATTAAATTTCTGAATGGATATCTGAAGACAGAACCACTTTATTTCTGCCAGAGCTTTTAGCCAGATACAAGGCTTTGTCAGCTCGTTTAATTAAACCCTCTACACCCTCATCCGCATCAAACTGGCTCACACCAAAACTGGCAGTGACACTCCTGCCAATCTCGAAATCGGTTTCATCAACAATAGCTCTGTATTTTTCAGCCAGATGTTCTGACTGTTTCAAATCTGTTTGGGGAACAATAATCGCAAATTCCTCACCACCTATTCGAAATATATAATCTGATTCACGAATATGATTTTTGAATATTGAAGCCAACTTCACCAGAACACTGTCTCCTGTTGGGTGCCCAAATTCATCATTGATACTTTTAAAAAAATCAATATCGAATAGTATCAGAGAAAACTCCGACTCATATCGACTATTCAACACAGTCTGGTCATGCAATATTCTATTAAAATATTTACGGTTATAGAGCTTAGTTAACGGGTCCGTAATAACATCAAGCTCAAGGCTTTTATGAACAATTCTATAAACCAGAACGATAATACCTAAAATAAAAACACCGATTACAGTAACAATAGTACTAATCAGCTTCTTGTAATATTTTTGCTTACTTTCACTGATTATTTGCGCCAGATACACAACCTGATTCGCCTTATCCCAGCACTGCTCACTGGCATCAAAAACCTGGCTATGATATTTATCATTATCCCGATGCTTTAATATAATATCTTTTAATGAAACCCAGGCTTGTTCAAGCTGCTTAAACTTTAAAAGCATTTCTTCTGATTTATTATTTTCAACAGATGATGGTAACTGAGTAATATATATTCTTTTTACAAACCTCAGCCTGCTATTAATTTTCTCAATTAGCTCATCAGACAAGCCATGGTTCAGTTCAGTTTTAGTAATGCGCTGCATGGAGCCACGAATAACCCCCAGACTATTTATTGCATAAGCATCGTGTTCAAATATCTTAAGCTGATTGACTGTATATAAGCCTGCAGCGCCCACACCCAGCGCCAAAATAATCAATAGGATTATAATTTGTAGTGACACCTGAAGTTTAAATATATTGAACACAGTTAACTTTACCTTACTCACTATTATTGCAATCTGATTTACTCTTAATAAGTATAGTTAAATAGATTGCAGTTATTGCAAACTGTTATCTTTTTTAAATTTTTTAATACTGATTATTTTAATCTCACTCTTTCCATGCCTGACGATAAGTTGAAATTTAATCAGTATTTCGTTACTCAGTCTTTGTCCAGACGATAGAGATTTAAGCTTCAGATTTACTGAACACCTTAATCAGGCACTAATTTACCAAGATTTACCTTATTTCATCTCAAATAAAGGCACTTTCTACTCTATTACCTTATATTTTTTAACGTATCGTATTGCTTTTCAAAATGCTAAACTTAATCCATATTAATTAATCTATCTAGCGGAGAATCAACATGTCTGCACAGTTCAATACAGCTTTATCTCAGGCTGAAGTCAATGTATCACCCTCTGCTCAGGAGCAGCTGCTGGAAATCATCAACGGCGAGCCGAGTGCTCAGGGTATTCGTATTTTCGTTTCTGGTGGTGGCTGCGGTGGCATGACATACGGTATGACGTACGCTGACCAACAATCTCCATTCGATAGCATTTTAGAAATGGATGACCTGAAAGTCTTTGTTGACTCGGTAGCCCTGTCTTATCTCAGTGGTGTTGAAATTGATTACAAAACTGAAGGCCTGAACAGCAGTTTTGTCTTCAAAAATGTATTTGCTTCAACCGGTGGTTCCGGTGCCTGTGGTGGCTGTGGTAGCGGCGGCGGTGGTGGCGGTTGCGCGTAAACCACTGTTAGCCCTGCCCCTTTTTGGCTTCATCAAATCACTCCCGGCGGCTGCTGATTATTGCACCGCCGGGCAGTTATCGCCTCGCACCCTATCTACAGGCTGCAAAAAAACTTAATTTAATACCGCTAATTGCATCCGTTAGTGAATTTGCCTTATTGCCCAGAGGTTGTGAGGGCATTCATATCAACCTCAATCAACCTGATCAGGCCTTACAAAAGATTCTCGAGCTTGCAAAAGAGAAACCCTTTATTGGTATTCTTGGCACTGATGACACCACGATTGAACTGGCTTCTGATGTGGCTGCAAAGCTTAATCTACCGCACAACCCTGCCAGCGCGAGCCGTTTAACCCAGCGCAAAGATCTGGCCAGAGAACACTTATTTAAAGCCGGCGCCAATATACCCTGGCACAAAAAAATTCATATCCATGATGATATTACTCAACATACTGATATACCTTACCCTGTTGTCGTCAAACCTCTGAACCTGTCTGCCAGCCGCGGCGTTATCCGGGCCAATAACGCCAACGAACTCCAGCAAGCCATCGCAAAAATCCTACCCATTATTCAGGACACCTACGACGACGAAGCCAAAGAACATGTGTTAATCGAACACTATATTCAGGGCGTTGAAATCGCTCTCGAAGGCTTGTTAAATAATAACGAGTTAACAACGCTTGCCGTTTTCGATAAACCAGACCCGCTTGAAGGCCCGTATTTTGAGGAAACTTATTACATTACACCGTCACGCTTACCCACAACGACCCTGACTGCCTGCCAGCAGGCCGTGCTTAAATGCTGCCAGGCCTATGGTTTAACAACCGGCCCTATACATGCTGAATGTCGTATCGATGAAAACAACAAACCCTGGATTCTTGAAGTCGCCGCGCGAACAATCGGCGGTGACTGTGGCCAAAGCTTAAAACCTTCGGCTGATTATTCACTGGAAGAACTGGTTATCAGCTATGCGATTGGTGAACCGATTAAACCTGAACCTCAACAACACAGCTCAGGTGTTTTAATGATACCTGTTCCAAAAGCCGGCATCTTAAAACGAGTTGAAGGCCTGACGGAAGCCAGAAACACAAAACACATCACCTCACTCACTATCGATATCCCGAACGGCAATGAAGTAAATTGTTTGCCTGAATCATCTAGCTATCTGGGTTTTATTTTTGCCGAAGCTGACACACCTGAAGAAGTTGAACAGGCATTAAGACAATCTCACGATAAACTTGAGTTTATAATCAACCCGGTCTGGGTTATTAACTAAAAAAACAAGAAACAACCCCGGATAAAAAGTCATTCATCTTTTATAAGAAATACCATAGACTTGTGCAATCAAAAAAAACTGAATGAGAAGCAATGCTCACTAAACTAAAACGATTCTTCGGCATTGAGCATTCAAGCACCAGTAGCAGTGAAAAATTTGTGGCTACTATTGGTGGCACAATTGGTATTTCAGTTACTTACTTAATCAGTTACCTGTTACTGGATGCAGAATCTGCAGCGCTTATCGTTCCTTCAATGGGCGCCTCAGCCGTTTTATTGTTTGCTGTACCTCACGGTGCACTATCTCAGCCATGGTCTCTCTTCATGGGTCACCTGGTATCAGCATTGATCGGTGTGTGCTGTTATATGCTGGTACCTGACGTCATTATAGCTGCCGGACTGGCTGTGGGTTTATCAATCGGTGCTATGCACCTGCTTAATTGCATTCATCCTCCCGGAGGTGCAACTGCACTGGCTGCTGTTATAGGAGGCCCCGCCATTCATGAACTGGGCTTTATGTATATCCTGTCCCCCATATACGTAAATGTTTTAGCACTATTTATTATTGCCGTTATTTTCAACAGCGCATTTGCATGGCGTCGATATCCTGTTTGCATGATGCGATTTACAGAATACAAACAAACCGATGATTCATCCAGCCACTCACCTGTTCTGGAATCACATATTGAACAGGCGATAAAGGATATGAACATTGTTGTCGACGTCACAGCAGAAGATATTAATCGCTTATTTATCCTGTCACTGGAGCATGCTGATAATGACCGTCTACAAACAGATCAGATTAAACTCGGCCACTATTACACCAATGGAAAACACGGCAATTCATGGTCAGTAAGACAGGTCATTGATGAATCACCCAATCCAGATCCAGAAAATGATTTAATTATTTATCGATGTTCCGAAGGCGCTCATTATGGGCGGAGCAGCAGTTGCACCAGAGAAGAGTTTGCCAGATGGGCTGCCAGAGAAGTTATTGAAAACGACTCTTTAAAGCGTTGAGTACTTTTTTACCTGCATTGAAAAATGAAAAATATCACGACTATCCATTAAATACTGTCTCAGTTTTTTTAAAATTATATTTTTTTTTGCACGTGGCTTTTGTTGCTGGATTAAATATAAAAGTGAATCAAGATATTCACCTTTGCCTGTTATTAATTCTGATGATAGTTGCGTGTATTTTAATAGCACAAACATCTGAACATCATTCTTTTCTTCAAGAAGAAAATCAGAAACACGTTCATTATTTTTAGAAAAACCACTAAATGATATTAACAGCAAAGTAATAAAAAATATTATTCTGTAAGAATGTAACATGATTAGATATGTGACCAGCCGGACGTTGCTGGCCACATCACTCTGAAAATTAATTCTTTTCCAGATTTACAACAATTGTACCAGGCATATACTCACGACTAGCACCAGTCGATGCATCAGTTGTCGAACCTAATAAACCACCAAATAGTATGTTACCCCAGAACATGCCATTCAATTCGGTATGTAAAACGCCTACGTGTGATTTATAGCCTTCTTTTCTAAGCTCCAGCACACTACCATCTTCTCTTTTTAATGGAAACGTAATTGGTGTAATACCTTTAACGGCACCATTAATAACAACTTCCGCACCTTCAGGTATAGTTTGAATTGTTACCGTCTGGTTCTCTCCTGAAATTATTGTTGCACAGCCAGAAATCAACGATACTGATGCAATAATAAACGCTACTAATAAACCCTTCATTTTTTAATTACTCCAAACATTATTATTATTATTTAACCCCGCCAGTCTATATAATAAGAACCTGACGTTCAATCACAAATCTCTGCATGTTTAAAATAAAATTTATTTTATTAATTATTATATTCCTTTCGGCATATTCACCTGCTCATGCCAGGGTTTTAGTCATCAGCAATACTGATAAACCCTCAAAAAAACATCATGCAAACGAAACAGAATGGCTCGCTATAAACCATTATGTAAAAACAACTGACAGCAGTTGGTTAAGTGGTATCACCAATAAAGATTATTTTATCTCATCGTCAGGCCACTTTTCTCCCTACAGTGAACTTAACGCTACTATTAGCGCGATAAATAATTCAAATAAAAAAATATCAAAAGAAATATATTGCCGATTTCCAGCGCGAGTGTCATTTCTAAAAAAACATCTTCTTATCACTGATATTAATTATAAATGTCCGGAATATGACCTCTGGATAAAAAGCCATACAACAGATAGCATCAATATTATTTATCCATCTTCTTACCTGAACAACCCGTCATCAACTTTTGGGCACACTTTCCTCCGCTTTGATAACAAAGACAAACCTACGCCACTTTCCTTTACTGTGGATTATGCCGCACATGTTCCGGAAAAACCGTCATTTACCTCGTTCATCAGCAATGGTCTAAGTGGTGGCTATCAAGGCTATTATTCTTACCATCCCTATTACGTTAAAACCTGGCAATATTCCGACAAAGAAAACCGCAAGATCTGGGAATACCAACTGACGTTAACACAGGAAGAAATTGACCGATTATTAAATCATTTATGGGAGCTGAGAAACCATTCGATTAAATATTATTTTGTGCGTGAAAACTGCTCTTACCAAATACTCTCTCTGATAAAATCAGCTCGACCTTCTCTGCAATTTGAATCTGTCTTTCAATACAGCACTTTTCCGATTGATACCATTCGTTATCTTTCTAATAACAAATTAATTTCTGATCATAGATATCGACCTACACGACGTGAAAATATAGCCGGAAAGTACAGAGAACTCTCCGAATCTCAAAAGCTGGTTGCAAACAAAATACTTCATCAAGGCCTGAGTTTACAACAAATAAAAACCACTCTTAATTCATCTTCTGACAATAAAAAATTAAACAGTTTTTTATATGAGCTAACCAGTTTCAATATGAAAAATTCAAAATCCAGCCAGAGCTCTAAATCATCATCAAAACTTTTGCGTTATTTGCACACTCAAGAGCTTGACTCTATTTCTGACACACATACATCTGAGAGAATAGATAGCTCACATAATGTTGGCCGAATATCTTTTGGAGTAGTTAACCGCGACGAGAATAACGCCACTTTTTCTTACCGTCATTCCTACCATAGTTTTTATGACCCACTTAACTTTTTTACTGCGGGCACAGAGACAGAAGTATTTCATCTTGAAATGGAACACGAGAATGAAAAATTAAGACTTAATAAACTAACACTTATTCGACTGACTTCGATTCAGCCTGATGAATTAATTTTCAAACCTGTTTCCTGGCAATTTAATATTTCATCAGACAGAATTTATCTTGAGAATGAAGATTTTCTAATTAACTCAATGCACTTAGCTATCGGTAAGTCATATCGACTTTTAAAAGGTACCTTTTATGTGCTGCCAAACCTCAGTGTAAATCATTACTCAGACGCTGATGAATTTTTATCGACAGGAACAGGAATTTTTCTGGGGATGTTAAAACAAGATAAAAAAAGTTCGCTTAAAATTGAAGCTCGTTATAAAAATATAACTGATTCACTTTACTTCACTCAGTACGAAATCAGTTATAGCTGGCAGGTAAACAAAGCAACAAGCATCGTTTACCAGTATGAAATAACAAGCCGTAAAAACTTTTCCAATGATGAAAACAAACTGAGCCTGTCTTACTATTACTAGGCGCTCAGTTTATTAGAAAATTACTTTTTCTTTTTTGCTTGCTGAAAACCTTCTGGCTCTCCGCCTTTTTCGCCTTCATCAAAAAAGAAACCTAGCATGTGTTCTTCAATTAATTCTAAGGTGCGAGGATCAGCCGTATTTAAACTGTTTTCATTAATGATTGTGGTCAGACGCTCCAGCCATTTGGCCCAGCCTTCGACAGACACGTTTTCATAGATTCGCGCGCCCAGCTCACCGGGATGCGGCGCTGACTCCAGCCCTTCAGACTGTGTTTTTAATACAACGCATTCAACTATTCTAGCCATTTAGATAAAACCTCAATTTCTTTGTGAGTACAATTATATTAATTGTACTCAATTATTCATATTTTTTCAGCAACACGCCTTCATCGCCACAGCAACTGGCTGCGCATTTTTTCACGGCGTGTACATCTTCAGGGCTGCCATTGAGGAAAACCTCAACCGGCATATTCTCCTGCGCGCAGTCACAGCCTTTGTCGTCATAGACATAAATATTCTTTAAGCCGGCGCGTTCTGCCGCTGCATGACCCATCCACAGTGATTCTGATGGTGTTGCCGGTATATCGCTGAGCTTATACGCCGGGAAGAAACGGGTAATATGCCAGGGACTGTCTGCACCAAGGTTATCTCTGATCCAGCAGGCGATCTGGTACAGCTCTTCCTCGGTGTCATTTTTACCGGGAATCACATTGGTACGGGTTTCGACATGTATACCCAGTTCGGCTGATTTTTTAATAGACTGTAGAACCTGATCTACCGATGAGGTTGCGCAGATATCTTTGTAGAATTCATCACTCATGCTTTTAATGTCTGAACAAAGCACATCAACATAAGGCGCTACTGCCTCTAGTGCCTCATCGGTGACAAAACTGTTAGACACATACACCGTATATAAATCAGCCTGATGCGCCAGCTTAGCCACATCAATGATATATTCCAGCCAGACAGCAGGCTCAGAATAGGTGAATGCGATACCCTGCACACCTTGCCTTAATGCCGCATCAACCAGTTCCTGAGGTGTCGCATAGGCTGCTGTTGATTCACCTCTGGCCAGCTCATCGAGTGTTGCTGTACCCCATGAAATCTCAAGATTATGGCAACCACCACAACGAAAGCTACAGCCGTAGCTTCCAACCGATAATACCTTTGTGCCAGGACGATAATGTTTAACCGGTTTGTCTTCAATGGCCGTGACATCAATCGCTGATAAAATG
>Ga0316206_1002443_pt1 | contig 12480 bp, 15 predicted proteins | sample 6monthpyrite_MG_FD_204942 | JGI IMG/M metagenome (GOLD analysis project Ga0316206, IMG submission 204942) | Microbial mat bacterial communities from mineral coupon in-situ incubated in ocean water Damariscotta River, Maine, United States -... | ecosystem: Environmental > Aquatic > Marine >...
TAAGCGTAAATATGCCCACCAGAATATAATTTATATTTTGTTTTTGCATGTATAAACCCTTTGGCTATTCATTATAACGTCAGCCTGTTCAGATAAGCTTCAGCATCAACAGTATCATCTCTGATCTGCCTGCTAAGCAACGCCTGAACTCGTTCTATTTTACAATTTTTAACTTCATCCACAGTGCCGCAAATCAACACATTACCCTGATCCAGCACCGTTATCCGATCCGCTATCTTGAACGCACTGTCCAGCTCATGCGTGACGACGACCATGGTCATTTTCATAACATCACGTAATTTTATTATCAGCTCATCCAGCTCGGCAGATGTCACCGGGTCCAGCCCTGCGGAGGGTTCATCAAAAAATAATAATTTTGGATCCATAACAATGGCACGCGCCAGCGCAACACGTTTTATCATACCGCCGGATAATTCCGACGGCATCAAATTTTCAAACCCGGAAAGATTCACAACCTCGAGTTTCATTCGACTGATTATCTGCATGGTTTTGCTGTCAAGCCGCGTATGTTCTTTTAGTGGTAACTGAACATTTTCACCTACAGTCAGCGAACCAAATAATGCACCGCCCTGAAACGACACCCCCATTTCCTTGCGTAACTCATACATCTCTTTTTCTGACAGCGCCGTAATGTCGCTTCCCAGCAACCTTATACTGCCGGATGTGGCCTGTTCGAGCCCTAATAAATGCCTGAGCAGTGTACTTTTTCCTGAACCACTGCCGCCCATCACGACCATTATTTCATTGTCATAAACGGTCATGTTTACATGATTAAGAATCTGACGCGGCCCATAGTGGCTGACCAGATCCCTGACTTCTATAGCGATTGTATTTGTCATGACTAGCGATTCAGAAAATAGGTGAAAATCATATCGGCAACCACAATATAGCTGATTGACAAGACCACAGAACGCGTCGTTGCCTTACCAACACCTTCAGCTCCGCCCCGCACCTGGAATCCATTACTGATACCCACCACTACAATAATAATACTGAACACCATACATTTAACCAGGCCCTGCATGATGTCGCCCACCTGTATTATTTCCAGCACACGATCCATGTATGACATCATACTCATACCCATCTCTATGCTTGAATAAATACCCCCGCCCAGCAGTGCCATGAAATTACCCAGCGTGGTCAGTAATGGCATGACGATCAGCATTGCCAACATCAAAGGCGCCGAAATATAACGATGTGGATTTATACCGATCACTCTTAATGCATCAATCTCCTGCGACTCTTGCATCGTGCCTATTCTGGCCGTTATGGCTGAACCTGTACGACCGGCAACCAGTATGCCAACTATCAATGGCGCGAACTCACGCGGGATAGCGAGAGCTAGCCCCAGAATAACTTTATTTTCAGCACCAAAATCCTTCAGCGTTTCCAGCCCTTGTATTGCCAGCATAATGCCGACAGCAAAACAAAGGATAGAAACAATCAACACAGCGTTAACGCCAATGCTGACAATTTCCTGAAAAATGGCGTCCATCTGAACCGGCTGCTTTTTGAATTTACCCGCGACTATCCAGTAAAAACTTTTCCACGCCACCATGACTGAATAACCAACCTCCTCGATGGTATCAATGGTTTTTTTACCAATTTGTTCTACCAGACGCAACAAGACAATATTAGCCTTTAGCCGCTACCGCGGAGTCAAATATCGGAAACACCCTGTCAAGACGTGCCAGCTGCAAGACTTGCATCGCAGCCTCACTGACGCCAATCAGCCCAAACTTTAGATTGCCTGTCTTGGCAATCTGATAGCCTTCAACCAGACTGGCAACACCGGATGAATCGATATACTCTACCGCCGATAAATCAACCAGCAAATCGTAATCCTGTTTCAGTAATTCCAGAATTTGTTTACGTGCCTTTGGTGATTCGTTCAAATCTACTTCACCGCTAAGCTCAAGCACCTTATAGCCTTCGTCATCTCTTATTGTATATGCCATTTAACTTCCCCCTTTTAAACAACTCGCGTCCAGTTTCTTACGCATTAATAAAATATTTCCTGCATTTTTACAATCATCCAGGAAACGAACTTCGTCCATTATTTCATGCATAAAATGAACACCTAATCCACCTGGTTTAATATCATTAAGATCGCGACCTTTCACACAACTACGATCTATCGGACAGGCAAAATCTGTCAGCCTGAACACCAGCTCACTTTGTTTACACAAAATCTCCAGTTTTATTTGCCCATCTTCTGCATCACTGTAGGCATGCTGCATAATATTCATGGCTGCCTCGTTAACCGCAAGCAACAATCTGTCAATACATGTTTTATTGCATTGCCGGCTCTTCAATGCTTTCCTGACTTGTTGCCGCATCTGCATCAATTCTGCAGGCATGGAATTAAACTCATAGCTTAATATTTTTTCATATTTAGTCGGGTAATGTTCAAGCACCAGGATAGTAATATCATCACGCTGTTGCACACGCGCATCCGTGAAACAGTTAAGCACATTATCAAGCTGTTGTTTCGGACTGTGTTTCGCCGATTTTTCCAAAAGCTCAATTAACCCCTGCATGCCCATTTCCTGACCTTTTCCTATATAGCCTTCGGTCACGCCATCTGAAAAAGATATCAAGTGTCCGTTTTTTAAATCAAACTCAATCACCGGAAACTCGATTCCGGGCACGATACCTAATGGTGGTGCGCCAGCATCTACTTTTTTGATTTTTCCATCCTGTACAATCAGCACAGGTGGATTACCTGCATTGACTAATTGCACATGTCCTGTGTCAGGATTAAATCGACCTGCGATCATGGTCACAAACATACCTCTGATAGAGGTTTCACAAATTTCGTCATTAATCTGCGCCATTAATTTACCCGGGTCATATTCACGTTTACCCAGACAACGAAACAAGCTACTTGTTTTTGCCATTAATAATGACGCGGTAATCCCCTTACCCGAAACATCACCCAGATTAAAATGAATGCTGCCATCATCAAGCGTAAAGTAATCAAAAAAATCCCCTGATAACTCTCGCGCAGAAATATTTACACCATAAACAGGAAAACCGGAATTCTGTTTTGCCGGCAGCAAACTACGTTGAATTTCTGCGGCTAACTCCAGCTCCTGAGCGAGTGCCGCAGCAAGATCATCCCTTTCTTTTAAGGCTTGCTCCAGTTGCCATGTGAGTTCCTGATAACTGGTATTTTCTTCTGCCAGCATGACATTGGCTTCACGAATAACCTCTTCAAAATCTTCCTGACTTTGTAAATGCAAACCCAGTGCATCAGCTGCATCTTCTACCTGATCCGGAATCTGGTTGAGCAACTCCATGCCTTGCTCTTCGAGGTAGCCAAAATACTCTTTCAGTTTAGCGTGAACCTGTTGCAATATCCGCGCTTTTCCAGGCGCACTAAACAAGGCCGCCAGCCAGTCTGCACAATGCATGACCTGCGCCAGGCGCATGCTCGATTCGTCCGGACATTTTTCAGGTTGATGATGAAAACCAATCGCATTGCGAAATGATTCAGGCAGCATCCATTTTTCTGCCAGCATCAGTGATACCTGATCGTGTGTTACGGCAAATACTTCCTGTTCACGCTGCAACCGTTTATCGGGATCAAGACTACTGAAATCATTCCATTTAGCATCACCACCGCGGTGCGCATAAAACATCACCAGTAAGCCAAAGTCTTGCAACAGGCAAGCCGTAAAGCACTCATCGCCATCAAGGCCAATACTACGTCCGATCAATTTACCTGCCGTTGCACGCCGCAAGGTGTCTTCCCAGAAACCGGTGCTATCAAATCCCTCAATGTCATCCGGTTTTAACGCGTCACGTACCGAGATACACAAGACCATATTACGCAGGGCTTTATGACCTAATATATTGATCGCACGCGTTACATTACTCACCTCACCTGACATACCAAAGAAAGCTGAATTTACAATACGTAAAAGCTCGGCAGTCAGCACCGGGTCAGTTGAAGAAATTTTAGCCAGTTCCTGATTATTAACTTCTGAATGTGCACAGGCGCGCATGATCTGGATAGCTGCTTGCGGCGGCGCGGGCAAATCTGATGGTTTTATTTCATCCAGGGCACTTTCCATGCAGATTCCTGTAAATTACTGATAACAACATCATATCTCTCAGGCTTCGAATGCGCCACCACAACTTGATCCTTGCCCTGCTGTACACGCGTAACAATGATCTGCGACTGCAATTTTCCTTTGAATTAATGCCGCTGCATTCGCTTGTGAAATATGCATTTTTTTCTCTGTCTTATTCCGTATCGGCAGCTCCAGCATTTGGTTGAAATCACAATCATAAATATACCCCTGCCAGTCGATGCTGATCAGACTTTTACACATCACAGCGTCCAGGTTCTCAAAACGACTGCTCTCTTTCAGTAAGTTGATATAGTCATCAAAACATCCCTTCGAAACCAGCGTGCTGCCAAACCGCTTGATTGGCATATTCGTTATTGTAAAAAGACTATTAAAATCAACATTATATTTTTCTTTTAATAATTTTTTATAATCATGCTCCAGAATACTTTGTGGTGGTGGCAGCTCCGCTCCCTGCGGGTTATACACCAGATTCAATATCAATCCCGAGCCTTCCATGCCATAACCCGCTTTATTCAGTCGTTCAAGTGCACTCAGGCTTGATGCAAATACACCTTTTCCGCGTTGGGCATCAACATTTTCCTCAAGGTAGCAGGGCAATGAAGCTGTAACTTCAACCTGATGGGTTAGCAGAAAATCCACCAGATCCTCCTGACCTGATTCATTTAACACCGTTAAATTACACCGATCTATGACACGGCAACCAAGCTGTCGCGCCTGACTAACCAGACTACGAAAGTAAGGATTTAATTCCGGTGCACCCCCGGTAAGATCCAGTGTTTTCGCCTTTGACTGTCGCAAAAAAGCCAGTACCTGTGCAATGGTTTTTTCATCCATTAGTTCTTTTCTGTCAGGCCCTGCATTTACATGACAATGCAAACAGCGCTGATTACACAAATACCCCAGATTCACCTGCACAGTATCCAGTGAAATGCGCTCAATGGCGGGAAATTCACTATTTTGCAGCAAAGGCAGGGTCGGGTGCATCTGGATATTCCTTATGTTAATTTTTTATTGCCAGATCAGAGTCATCTGAAGCAATAAAGTTCGTTCTGTGACCGTACGAAGACCGTCTGATCAATTAATGATAGACTATTAAGAAACCGCATTTATTTAAACAGGAGCATAACATGTCCTCGCATGATACCAATCGTGGTCGTTTTCCGGGTGTTCGCATGCGCCGTATGCGTCGGGATGATTTTTCTCGTCGCCTGATGCGTGAAACACAACTCAGTGCTGATGACCTGATTTACCCCATGTTTGTCATTGAAGGCGAAAATCAGCGCGAGACCGTTGCTTCCATGCCCGGCATAGAACGCGTCAGTATCGACGAATTACTAAAGGAGGCCGCTGAACTCATTCAGCTCGGCATTCCGGCAATTGCCCTGTTCCCGGTCACCGGCCAGGAAAAAAAATCCATTGATGCGCAGGAAGCATTCAACCCTGATGGGCTGGCGCAACGTGCAGTGCGGGCATTAAAAGCCTCATTCCCTGAACTTGGTGTCATCACCGATGTGGCACTGGATCCGTTTACCACGCACGGACAAGATGGACTGATCGACACTAGCGGCTATGTTTTGAACGATGAAACCGTTGCAGTGCTGGTAAAACAAGCATTATCACATGCTGAAGCCGGTGCCGATGTGGTTGCACCATCCGATATGATGGATGGCCGCATAGGCGCGATTCGTGAAGCACTGGAAACCGCAGGGCACATTCACACGCGCATACTGGCCTATTCTGCCAAATATGCATCCAGCTACTACGGGCCTTTTCGAGATGCCGTGGGCTCATCCAGCAACCTTGCCGGCGGTAATAAATACAGCTATCAAATGGATCCTGCCAATACCGATGAAGCTCTCTGGGAAGTCGGAATGGACCTGGAAGAAGGCGCTGACATGATCATGGTTAAGCCGGGCATGCCTTATCTGGACATTGTTCGCCGGGTTAAGGATGAATACGCTGCACCCACCTTCGTTTATCAGGTCAGTGGGGAATATGCGATGCACATGGCCGCCATTGAAAATGGCTGGCTGAATGAACAGGCCGTTATTATGGAGTCATTGTTGTGCATTAAACGCGCCGGGGCAGACGGGATATTAACCTACTTTGCAAAGAAAGCAGCGAACTGGCTGAAAGCTGAATAAGTTAAGCCGTCAGTTTGACATTGGCAGTCCGGGTTTTGTGGGTGTGAGGTGAATTTATTTGCGACATCGAGGGTTCGCGGATGAATCCGCTCCCACAAAATCACTTTTCTTTCTGTGGGATGAATTTATTCGAGACATCGAGGGTTCGCGGATGAATCCGCTCCCACAAGATCACTTTTCCTGCTGTGGGAGTGAATTTATTCGAGACATCGAGGGTTCGCGGATGAATCCGCTCCCACAAGATCACTTTTCCTGCTGTAGGAGTGAATTTATTCACGAATCAATTTATTAGTAACTAAAGCCTCTGTCATTAAGCTGTCATATCAAGCTGTTTCAATCAGAATTCACTATGATTAACAGGAAAATATGATGAAAGAAACAAACAATGAACAGTGGCGTTGGGAGCTTAATCGCAAGATTGCGGAATTTGTTGCCAAGCCATCACGTGAACAGGAAGCTGCACTGACTTTTTTATTGTCCAGCTATCGAATCATCCACAACAGAAACCTTTCAGTAGATATGATGAAGCAGGCCGGTTAAGGCCTGCTTTAGCTAAACCTAGTGTTCATGCCCACCCGGGCCATGCACATGACCATGCTCCAGCTCTTCTTTCGATGCCTCACGTAAATCCAGCACCTTAACGTCAAAACACAAATCAATACCTGCAAGCGGATGGTTGCTGTCTACTGTAACAACATCGTTTTCGATTTTAACGACCGTGACAATGCGTGGCGTGCCATCTTCATCGGCTGTCTGAAACTGCATACCTTCCTGTACTTCACCGGCACCTTCAAAACGGTCCAGCGGCACTTGTGCAACCAGGGCATCATCTCGCTGCCCATAAGCTTCTTCAGGCTCAATTTCGACTGACAGCGCATCACCTACAGCCTTGCCTTCCAGTGCATTTTCAAGTCCTGGAATAATCCCACCAACACCATGGATAAAGACAAATGCCTCATCACCACTGGATTGATCAATCAGGGTGCCTTCCTTGTCTTTAAGCGTGTACTCCAGTGTGACCACTGTATTTTTTGTGATTTGCATAGATTTTGCCTTGGAAATTAAAAAATGAAGGGGACAGGATAACGGACGAGCGTAAAAAAGCCAAATAAATTGGCTATATTCAGTGCTGAAAATATGAATGAGCCTGCATAAATACGGTGATTTTTAAAAAAACCGGCCTGTGGGAGCGAACATAACGCCAATTGTATGAAAAATATATAAACGTATTTATTCGCGAAAGAAGGAATCGCGAATGAATTCGCTCCCACAGTAAGATTCTCAGGCTCACTATCAACGTAGATAGCTTCACCTTGGTTCGTTAAACAATCAGGTTAATCTGCTCACTGGCGGGGTCTTGCTGTATTGCCTGATAAGCCAGCACCTGGGCAGATCCACCTTCTGCACCCTGACCTTGCACATTTTCTCCGCTCTGTTCTGCCTCTTCAGAAACGGCTTCTGATTTTGTTTGTCTTTCCTGCTGAATCGCTACCTGTGCTTCAGCGATCATAGTTGCCGCTTCTGCTGCCACCGCACGGTCCTGTGCTGATGGCTGTGCCGGTGCAGTGGCTGCGCGCTGTATAATCTGCGCTTTAATCAAGGCCTGACGCGGGTCTTCGGGGCGAGAGGTATCAATACTGACTTCACCACCGACAGCATACTGCTGACCATCAGGGCCCCGTTGATATTCAAAGGATGCGCCTCCCTGAGCAAAACGACCTGCGGCCGACTTATGTGCAGCCTCATGACTACGAACATCACGATCACGCTGCTGTAATTGTTGTACTTCGGCTTGCTCTTCCTGACTGAGTTGCTGAATACTTTTTGCCTGCAGCGGCGAATCTTTTTGTTTGGCTGAAGCTGGTGAACCCTGATTTGCTGACTCTGAACCCTCTTCAGGGTCATGCGCGGTATCCTGCCTGTTTTCAGTATCCAGCTTTTTCACCGCTTCAACAGCAGCAGGTGGTGACAATATAACCGGAGCGGTTAAATTAACGGGAGACACGTCCATGTTAAAGTGTATCCATAGTCATATTGGTGGCTACATCAGGCTTTATCATCAAACAGGCTGCCAATGGTTTCATCCACTGTCTTTAGCACCCTGGCAGATGCCTGTACCTGTACCTGATTTTCTTTCAGCTCGACAATAGCCGTGGTCAAACTTTCTGCGCTCAGGCCATTTTCAGTGGCGCCCGCGCGACTAATATCTGAAGCACTTTTACGCATCCCGTCGAGTCCTTTCTGGATACCCGTAAAGGCTGAATTCAGGGCAGAAATCTCACTCATAACGAACCTCCATGATCAAAACAATATCATTCCTTATATATAACGGGCCTGAATGAATAAAACTTTAGCTTTTTTTAGCATAAAAATAAGTTTTATAACAAAAACAACCGGTTATATGTTTCAGTTATGTTACAGAAAATCAGGACGTAACTATACAGATGTCGTATACTGCAAAAAAAATAAAGCGGAGTCCCGTATGGTTGGTAACGTATTTTCCAATATTTTTGGATCCTCACCTGTGCACCCCTTGCAGCAACACATGAGCAAGGTTATTGCCTGTGTTTCCGAACTGGCACCTTATTTTGAAGCGGTATTAAATAAAGACTGGGCGCTCGCAGAACAAACCTACAACAACATCTCCTCACTGGAGCAACAAGCCGATATTCTGAAAAAAGAACTTCGCCTGAGTCTGCCCAAGGGCATCATGCTGCCGGTGTCCCGCCGTGACCTGCTGGAAGTACTCACCATGCAGGACAAAATAGCCAATCAGGCCAAGGATATCGCCGGCCTGGTACTCGGGCGAAAAATGGAGTTTCCGAAGCAGGTTGCCAACAAACTCGGCAATTACGTTCAACGCTGCATCGATGCATCAGATCAGGCAAAAACCACCATCGATGAACTGGATGAGCTGGTGGAAACCGGTTTCCGTGGCAGTGAAATTGAACTGGTCGAAAAAATGATTCGTAAACTCGATAGCATTGAACACGATACTGATAAAATTCAACGCGACATTCGCCTGGTACTTTATAAAATAGAAAAAGAACTACCGCCGGTTGATGCTATTTTTATGTACAAAGTCATTGAAGGCATTGGTGAAGTTGCTGACATCTCTCAGCGTGTGGGCAGTCGATTGCAGCTCATGCTGGCTCGATAATCTACATCATCAACAACTAATAATAATTAAACATACTTAACCAGGGTCTCTGATGGAATACGCAACTTTATATATTACACTCGCGGTCGTTTTTGGTTTATTTATGGCATGGGGCATTGGTGCAAACGATGTTGCCAATGCAATGGCAACTTCTGTAGGCAGTAAAGCCATTACGCTGAAACAGGCCATTATCATTGCAACCATATTCGAATTTGCAGGTGCTTACCTGGCCGGTGGCGAGGTAACCAAAACCATCCGCAAAGGCATGCTCGACAGCGAGCTGCTCGCTAACGATCCACAACTGGTTATTTACGGTATGCTCGCCTCATTACTCTCGGCGGGTATCTGGTTGCTGATTGCCTCTCGTAAAGGCTGGCCTGTTTCAACCACACACTCTATTGTAGGTGCTATTGTCGGTTTCGCTGCGGTAGGCATAGGCTTCGAGGCTGTCAAATGGGTCAAGGTCGGCTCTATCGTTGCCAGTTGGGTGGTCTCTCCGGTATTAGCAGGGCTGATTGCCTTTATATTATTCATCAGCGTTCAGCGACTCATTCTGGAAAAAAGGAATCCTATAAAGTATGCACGTCGTTATGTACCCGTTTATATTTTTCTGGTTGGCTTTATTGTTTCACTGGTGACCTTATTTAAAGGCCTGAAACATGTTGGCCTTGAGCTCGATACCGGCACCAACTACCTGATCGCTGCTGCATCAGGTCTTGTTATTACCGCTCTCGGCGTTCTTAAAATCAACAGCCTTAAATTTGACCCCGAAGCAGACCGGGATTTTCATTTTACCAATGTTGAAAAAATATTTGGCGTATTGATGATGATCACTGCCTGTGCAATGGCTTTTGCACATGGTTCCAATGATGTTGCCAATGCCGTTGGCCCTATGGCTGCGGTCGTCAGTATTTCACAGTCGGGTGTACTTTCACAAAAATCAGCACTGGCTCCATGGATACTGGCCGTAGGTGGCCTGGGTATCGTCGTCGGATTAATGATGTATGGTAAACGTGTTATTGCAACTGTTGGTACGGGCATCACCGACCTGACACCCAGCCGAGGTTTTGCAGCGACACTTGCTGCTGCAACCACAGTCGTTATTGCCTCTGGTACCGGCTTACCAATATCAACAACGCACACACTGGTCGGCGCTGTTTTGGGTGTGGGTATTGCACGTGGAATGGGCGCAGTTAACATGCGTGTTGTTAAAACCATTTTCATGTCATGGATCATCACCTTACCAGTGGGCGCCGTGCTTGCCATTATCTTCTTCTATTTACTGAAAGCCATCTTCTGAATTTATGAAGCACGAGCCACCAGTGGATCGCTATGCCGTGATGGGCAACCCCATCGCACACAGCAAGTCACCCATGATTCACCACCTGTTTGCCGAGCAAACAAACCAGACGCTAAGCTACGAAGCTATTCTGGTTGAAATAGATAATTTCAATCAGGCCGTTACAGACTTCTCTGATAACAATGGAAAAGGCCTTAATATTACCGTGCCATTCAAGCAGGATGCATGGCAACTGGCCTCACAACGCACTGCGCGTGCAGAACTGGCAGGTGCTGTAAATACCTTGTCATGGATTAATGGACAATGGCACGGCGATAATACCGATGGTGTTGGCCTGATGCATGACCTGATACACAATCACAATATAATGCTTAGAGATAAGCGTGTCCTGATACTGGGTGCGGGTGGCGCGGTTCGCGGCATACTATCTCCGCTTATATCAGAACAACCGAAATCGGTCGTCATTGCCAATCGCACTGTCACTAAAGCTGAAACATTGGCCAGTCTGTTTTCAGACACCGGCAACGTAAGCGCATCTGCCTATCAGGATTTATCAGAACCATTTGACCTTGTAATTAATGGAACCGCTGCCAGTCTGCAAGGTGAGTTGCCGCCGGTGCCCGAACATTGCATCAGCGAAACAACGGATTGCTATGACATGATGTATGCCTCTGACCCTACACCGTTTATGCATTGGGCGGGCAAGCTGGGCGCCAGTAAATGCATGGATGGCTTAGGTATGCTGGTTGAACAGGCTGCCGAATCTTTTTTTATCTGGCGGCAGGTTCGGCCACAAACGCAGTCTGTCATTAAGACTGTCAGACAAAAATTACTGTCGCCATAAAATATACATTCACATTCTATTTATTTTTAATAACCTGCAATGCTTCATTCATTTTGAAAAAAATAATCAACAACTCACAAAATATTCTTGAAAAAATTAACCCGCCAATCAAAGTTAAGGCACTTATAATAAAGCCGGGGCCATAGTCGTTAAACATTAACTTCAGCCCGTAGATAACACTGGCAATCAGCATCAGCCAGTAAATCACCGTAATCACTTTCGGGGTTAGCATATTATCCAGAAACATAAGATCTTTCATAATGACTCCTTTTTTATTTCAGATTCTTCTAATAGAACATATCAACAAAAATCCAGGCTCCTGTAGAAAAGCCCGGGGTAAAGAAATCAGGTACGTCTGTCACCGCGACGGCGATTCACGCCATCCCAGTCTGTGGGATAAACTTTGGGGTTGCGTCGTTCATGATGCTCACTGCGATGAACAAAGGCGCGTGCTTTCAGGTGATAACCATTGAACTGGCTGCCATTGAGGCGTGAAATAATATCCTGACAGGTATTATCAGAATTAATCACTGCATGACCAAAACAATAGCTGCTACCCGCACGATTTCGACGACGAATGATCCTGAAGCGGGCATTGTAAACATTACCCATCAGTTTTCTAAGTTGTAAAACGCTGGTGCTCTTTGGTAAATTTCCGACAAAAATATCCATGATCTTCCAGAAACAGTTTTTTTATTTAGTCCCTTTTATTATTGTTAAAGCCCTGAAATATCCCTCACCGATCGAGCTTTATGCCAACATACTAACATGCTTTTTCGTACAGGTTAAGCGACAACAGGATCATTTACTGTAAACATGTGCCAAAGCATTACATTGTCATGTAAACTATTCGGTCTGTTTATCATGCCTGTAGGTAACGCTAATGAACGCCTGTGCGATGTATACCG
>Ga0316206_1002444_pt1 | contig 12470 bp, 14 predicted proteins | sample 6monthpyrite_MG_FD_204942 | JGI IMG/M metagenome (GOLD analysis project Ga0316206, IMG submission 204942) | Microbial mat bacterial communities from mineral coupon in-situ incubated in ocean water Damariscotta River, Maine, United States -... | ecosystem: Environmental > Aquatic > Marine >...
GGATTAACGAAAGTAACCCCATATTTCGACATAGATATACTGATCCTATGATTAACTGTATTTCTTGCAGGATTTCAAGCACATTAATCTCGATTCTGTACCTGTCTGCACCACTCCGTATTTTCTAAATACCAGATAACAGTCCTGGCCAAACCACTCTCAAAACTTTGCCGGGGTGACCAGCCTAATTTTTCGGTTATTTTTGAGGCATCTATTGCATAGCGCACATCGTGGCCCGAGCGATCTGTCACAAATGATATCAGGCTGTTATGGGGTTTATAGGGCGAATCAGGTAACAGCTCATCCAGCACTTCACATATTTTATTTGCCACTTCAAGGTTCGATTTTTCACAATCACCGCCAATATTATAGGTTTCCCCTATTTCACCTTTTTCCAGCACCCGCCGAAGTGCCGCCGCATGGTCAGCGACATAAAGCCAGTCTCGTATCTGTTTACCGTTTCCATACACGGGTATCGGCCGGCCTGGACTGCGCTCAGTATTACCGTGGGTATTAACTTTTCAGGAAACTGGTAGCGACCGTAATTATTAGAGCCATTGGTTATGACGACCGGAAAACCATAAGTTCTGTACCAGGCGCGCACCAGGTGATCGGATGAGGCTTTACTGGCTGAATAAGGAGAGCTGGGGTTATAGGGACTGTCTTCAGTGAAATAGCCGGTTTCATTTAAATCGCCATAGACTTCATCTGTGGAAACATGATGAAATCTAAAACGTTCTTTTGGCTTGCTCTCTAGGCCTTCCCAGTATTTTTTGGCCTCATCGAGTAAGTTATAGGTTCCAATGATATTGGTCTGAATAAAACCCGCAGGGCCATCAATTGAACGATCCACATGAGATTCAGCCGCCAGATGCATCACTGTGTCTGGCTGATGCTGTGCAAATACGCGAGATAACTCTTTTATATTTCGAATATCCACCTGTTCAAATTTATACCTGACATTATCAGACACTTCTGCGAGTGATTTGAGATTACCCGCATAAGTCAAAATATCCAGATTGATAATTTCATGTTGAGTAAATTTAATGTACAGACGTATAACGGCCGAGCCTGTAAAACCGGCTCCGCCCGTGATGAGTATTGTCAAAATAACACCCTGCTCAGTAAACCTGTAATTAACAAACTAATAACACTATTCAGTAGTTCGACTCAATTATAAAGTCATCATCAATATAAGCGGCATAATTCTCATATGCTTGTAATAATTGCTTATGACTTTCATTTAGATCTAATTTAAATGATATAATTTTCAGTTTATCGCCAAATATTATTTGGCAACTATCTAAAGCAGACGATACAAAAGATGCTAGTATTTTTGGCCTGCTACCCACATGAGCAAGCTGATACTCTATCGGATAATCAAACAAAATAACTTTTAGACCATATTTATTACGTAATATATCAAGCTTATTTTTTGACTCTCTTCTGTGGGCAGCATAAAGAATACGCCTGTCTCCAAAGTACTCTTTAACTCGTTTTATATGCTCTAAATATTCATCCTGAGTTATAAGACCAACTTCGCTGAGAGGTGACCCTAGAAAGTAAGCATCATCAGAAACAGGCAATAAATCGATATTGGCCCGCATGTGTATAAATTCGTTTTTTATAACCTGATCCTTATCACCAGGATCAATATCATACATAGTAAAAAAATTATAGCTTTCCTGATACTCGTCCTTAACGCGACTTATGAAACGTTTCCCATAATATTTCAGTTTTGATTTAAGATTTTTTTTAGGACCGATAAAAAAACCCCGTTTACGCTCTTTAGCTAAACCAAGCGTTGCCGTGCCATCATCTAGTAAGAAAACCTTTTTATGAGACATGATATTCACAAAATGTCGAGTATAAATCAGCCTTACATATCCGATAAATATATAATCAACATCTTCCAGATATCTTGCTATTTTATTTAAACGACGAATATAAAAAATTGATTTTTTTAATATTTTTATATCTTTGGACATCCGAGCCAACAAAGACTCACTAACGATAAATGGATTACCAGGAAAAAGACTTACATTATTAAGCACAGTAACACAACCAAACTCTTTATCGACAGAGCCAGCCAGTGAGAGCAGTTGTGGCTGACTTTTACGGTCACCCATAACAATTAAAAGACAGTCTTCAGCATCAAATTTAAAATGGTATTTTGCTTCTATTGCATTTAGCAACTGCAACGGCGTATTAACCAAAAAAATATTTTTCATATGTTATCTTTTATTTTCTGGTATTCTTCAGCCATAATCATTTGTGCGAATTTAAAATCAATTTCATTATCTATATCTATTGAAAAATTCACATCCATAACATATGAAAAAACCTTATCCTTAATAAAGAACGTTTTTTCAGTTAACAACCTGTTTGTTTTAGCTATATAAATCGCACCATTAAGTCTGTAAAAAAGAGGTAAATCCTGACTCCTAACTGACTTTATATCATCTTTTATAAAGCCGGACATATCACCATCATCTGGTAATGTATTACACCAAAGCGGACTATGTTCAGTCTGGTTAACTGAAATTATTGCATCAGCATCTTTTGCTTTAATTCTCTCAATTGCCTCATCAATATTTTCGGATGTTCTGAGAGGACTTGTAGGCTGAAGAAGAACTATATAATCATATTTAGATGCTGTATTAATTGCATGCTCAATCGCATCGAAAGTTTTAGCTGTATCAGTTGCAAGATGCTCCGGCCTTTTTAACACCTTACTGCCATATTTTTCAGCAATAGTTAATATTTCATCATCATCACTCGTAACCAGAACCTCATCAATATACTTGCTATTTAACCCCGCCTCAATACTCCATGCAATTAATGGCTTACCATTAAGCTTGCGTAAATTTTTACCAGGCAAACGCTTACTGCCTCCTCTTGCCGGAATAATAGCTAAATATGAATTGCCATTATGCATCAAAAACCTCGATGTAATCCCTGTTGGCTTTTTCGTACTCCTCTATTCTACCTATATCAAGCCAATACTCTCTCAGGGGAAAGGAAATTGCATTACTGTTAAGTTCGATTATTTTCTCAAACAACGTTGGCATATCATAGAATTCATTTTTCGGTATTAAATCAATACATTTCGGGTCTAACATATAAATTCCTGCACTTACAAAAAACTTCTGTACCGGTTTTTCTTCAATTGCGAGTATTTTACTATTTTCGACACTCACCACACCATAAGGGACCTGAAAGTCGTATTCACGCACACACATAGTAGCCGTCGAACTATTTGCCATATGAAATTCAAGTAAATGCTCAAAGTTAACATTTGTAAGTAAATCACCGTTCATAACAAAAAACGAATCATCTGGTTTATTCGATAGCAAACTCAAAGCCCCTGCAGTTCCCATGCGCTTATCTTCAAGTATGTATTCAATACTTGCACCAAACTGAGAGCCATCGCCAAAATATTTTTGAATTATATTTGATTTATACCCGACACACATAGTTATTTTGACAAAACCGTAGCTAACGAATTTTTCAATAATAGTTTGGAGTATAGGCTTACCCCCAACATGTAACATAGGTTTGGGAGTGATTTCTGTAAGCGGTCTCAATCTATTACCTAGCCCACCTACCATTAAAATAACCCTGTTTGAATGTATATCTGGCCTTAAAAGCTCATCCAGAATATCAATAGCCACAACCCTGCCATCATGATCAACAACGGGGATCTGGTATATATTTTTAGTTGTACAAAGCTGAATTATTTCCTCTTTTGTATTATTAACACTTACAATAGTGGGTTCTTTAAAATACACACCATCAATTGATGTATCGAGTGATTTTCCATCAAGGATTGCTCTTCTTATGTCACCATCAGTCAATGTGCCAATTAATTTATCATCACAGTCAACCACTATTGCAAATTTGACAGCTCCACTGTCAATAATTTGTAATGCCTCTTTAATCGTAGAGCTAACAGATAATTTTATCTTTTCAATATTTTTCATTGTATTTCTTTCAGCAAGACAAAACTTTCAGCATATTCGCATCCTGCTGTCGCCCCCCTTAGAGTAGCTAAAGCAATCAAATTTCTTTCACTTCTTGGAAATGGGTGATCACCCATTTCACTTTTAAAAACATTCATTATTTCAAGTTTCTTTTTCATATGCGCCGAAACATTCACAAATACATTGGGAATAAATGCATCTGAAATTCCGGGGGAAAATTCAGTTTCACTCAATGTTTCTAGCATATATATTTTTTTAACAAATGGATAACGAAATGATTTTGTACAGCTATATGCGGCATCAAAAATGTGTCGGTGATCACTATGTACATCGCCCTTAAATGGCAAATAAATAATATTAGGTTTAACTTCATTGATAACATTTGATATGCCATTAACCAGTTTACTAACACTGCACTCATCCACTCTCATTGTAGATAAACCGAGCATATGCAATGACTTAAAACCATACAATTCGTCTACTTTTCTAATCTCTTTATTTCTTTCCTCAATAAAATCCTTATCAAAACCTTCAGACTCTTTTACTTCTGTTGCTATTAACCAGTTAATCTCATCTCCTTTTTCTTTATGCCTAAGAAGGGTCCCACCACAACCCAATGTTTCATCATCAGGATGCACCGCAACAATTAAAACTTTATTCATGAGCGTTTTCCAGTATATCTTCGTTTTTGAATAATATTTTATTAAAATCATTGTTTTTAATAACATTAAAAGCTTTCATTGAGCTATTTCCATCTCCGTAAATATTGTGAGTATTTTTAACTATTTCTTTAAACTCATCAGACATAGCCTTCACGATTGAAGCTGATATCTCACTTATAGACTTACCCGTATAAATTACGTTTTCATTGGCTCTTCTGCCAGACTGCCTAAAACCTACATTTATCGCGGGTATTGGAATTGATGCAGACTCAAGAATACCCGAGGATGAATTTCCAATGATTAAATCAGCATTTTTATAAATTGATAGAAATATTTTTCTTGGTTGATTTTTATAAAAGATAAAACTCGGGTTATCACTATGTTTTTCAATAATAGCTACAATGGCTTTATTCCCAGGATCTATATTTGGATAACTAACAAAAGCATTCATATTCTTTTCTATTAATGAAAGTAATATGCTTTCAAATATCTGTGCACTTATATTCCGCTCTTCCGGTATCGGGTGAAATATAAGTAATGCAAAACCATCAAAGCCACTTTTTATCTCAAAGTATTCTCTAAGTTGCTTCTTAGATAGCGCTTTTTCATTAACAAATTTATCGAGTGCAACACTTCCAATATTATAAATCCTGCTCTTCATCTCTCCCATTTTTGCCAACCGGTCATAATGCTCCTGAGTAGATACCATATGGACAGTAGAAAGCTTAGATGTCGCATGTCTGACGGGATTATCTATATGGGAATCCTGAACATGATCCCCCCCAAAAAAATGCATTGTCGGTATTTCCAAATAACCACCAATTAATGATGCTATTATGACCTCTTCTCTATCACCTGCATAGATAATTAGATCGGGATCATAATTAGCTACAATATCAACTGCACTTTGCATTAAAATTGCTGACTGCTTGATTCGCGAGGCTTTAGTATCAGAGTCCAATAGTGTTTCTATTTTAGTTAATATACATAAACCATCGTTTTCAATATCGTCAACTGTATAACCATATGTTCTAGATAAATGAGCTCCAGAAACAATAAGCTTTAAATCGATACCATCATCTTCATTAAGTAAACGATACAAACTACTAAGTAAATCATATTCAGATCGAATGGCGGTAAAAGCTAATATTTTTTTCGTCATATCTACACTCCCACCATATTATAGACCTTCTGGAATTGCATACCTGCGGAAAGAGCAAACTCTTTATCCTTCCTTCTATCTCCAAAAAAAACACTTTTTTTATGATTAATTCCTAATATATCTAATGCTTTAATATTTGGTTTGTGATATTCAGGAGAATACTTACCTGTAAAAAAGACATTATTATCAGCGAAATATTTATTAAGCATTAATGAGTGAAATTTATTCTGTTGCAACTCAGTATTACCGTCAGTTATTAAGAACAAATTAAACTTACTCCTGAAGTATTGCAATAATTGCTGATTACGGGTTGTAAGCATTAGCTGAGGTTTGTAGGTTCTAAATATACTCAAAGCATGTTCTATGAATTCACTTTGCGTATAGTCACTAGTATCAATCAATTTATAAGCTTCTTCAAATATATGTGTATATGAACTACCCTTCTCCAACCACCTTTGCAACATAAATGACAAAACTTTTCTATCATTAATGATTTCTCTGTTTATTTCAGAATAAACCTGTTCTATAAATTCATACTCATCATATAATGTCCCATCCATATCAAAGCCAACATTGATTACACCGTCCCAGTCAATTTTTCTATATATAGCATTCAGCATAATATCGCATCATTTTTAATCCGTATTTTACACTTCCAGGCTTAACTTTTTTCCCATTGATAAAATTTTCTACCATAAGGCTTATCCAGTTTTCACTTGCGGCAAAGCCCAGTGCCATTCCTCCTGCTATACGAGGATTAACTTCTATAAAACTGACTGATCCATCAATTTTTTCTATAAATTGAAAGTTAACCGCTCCTAAAAATTCAATTCGTTCAGATATTTTTTGCACATAATCTTCAATTTTATTATGCCTTACAACAATGCCTTTTGTAGACTTACCATCCTTGATATTTAACCGCTCTCTCACTATTGTGTATATACCTTTACCTGCACTATCAAAAAAACAATCTACGGTAAACTCTTTTCCTTCAATATACTCCTGAGATATCATCATATCCATATCTTGAGGTTCATCTCCAACATAAACACCACTACCACCTCGACCAAAGCGTGGTTTAACCAGGGTATACTCCTGTTTCAATGAGGTTTTAGGTGTTGGGATGCCATTGTCAAGACAAAATTGATATGCCTTATACTTATCCCCAAAAACCTCTAAAGTTTTTACATCCGAGATAATGACATGTATTCCCTTATTTTTAAAATACTCTTTCTTTTCTGACCATGACATCAAAGTTTCATCGAATGAAGGAATGACAACATCTATTTTATGATTTTTGAGTTCTTTATCAATTATTTCCCAGAGGTTCTCATCATTACTATATGGAAATTCAATAAACTCATCAGCAAGACACTCTCCATGATTAAATCGACTCACATCTGAAGCGACCGAAACATGACCACTCTCCTGTATTGCCTTAATTAGATACCCGGAAACCATACTTCCAGATGCTTCAGTTAAAATTTTCATCAAATTTTTTCTACTACGATATGATATCGGGAATTAGTCAAACCACTCTTTATGTCTTTATTAAGATTCAGCCGTATTTCATTAATCCTGAATAAACCTTCAATTAACTTATTAATCCTACCCTCATCAAAGTATGACTGAATTGTTCCGTTCTCATGTTTGCCACTTACAGTTTTTTCAAAGCCATTATCATCATAACTACTATCATCGCTCGATATTAAGTCAAAATATACTTTGCCACCACGTTTTAAGCAGCGATGCAACTCAATTAATCCTGAACGAGCTATCTCAAAAGGCATGCTATCTAAAACACCATGGGAAAGCATAAAATCAAAATAATCATTCTCATATGGTAAATTAGTAATATCAGCAACAATCAAATTATCTAGAACATCCATCAAACCTAATTCTTTGAAATTTTGTTTAGAGACTTTAATCGCTTCGTCAGACAAATCAAACCCATAAGCATCAAGACCAAACTCATTTAACAATTTTACATGGCGACCAATTCCGCAACCAAAGTCTAATACTTTGGGGCTTGAAGAATAATCATTCCAGTCAAGGTACTTATTTAAACCTATTCTTTTTTTTATATATTTCGATACAAATCGAACTATATCTTCCTGAGGGTAAAAAACAAAATTATCTTTGTTTTTATATGCGGTATTCCATTCACTGTTCTTTTTATTATTCATTCACTACTCCCTATCTCAATCATTTCATCTTCAAGATAGTTTTTATTTGCTTTTTTGCCAATAATCTCGTCCCATTTCATAGGGCTCACTCCATCGCCAGGTCGTTTTACAGCCAGGTTATCTTCAGTAAATAACTCACCATTTTTAATCACTTTTTTTGCAACAATAGATTTTCGAGCAACGCTTATGTTTGGCTGTTCGCTCGCACTAGGTTTTTTCACTTCTGAACCAAGCGCCTGCTCAATATTTCTAATAGCATTAACCATTGACATCAGCTCATCTGGTTCTAGTGAAGCCTTATGGTCGGGCCCATTCATTGTTTTATCAAGTGTGAAATGTTTTTCTATAACATCAGCACCTAACGCAATTGCAGCTATATCCACTTCAATCCCCAGGGTATGATCACTATAACCATACGCAACATCGAACACTTTACCAATTGTAAGCATTGCATTTAGATTTACATCCTTCATTGGAGTTGGATACATCGTATTAGCATGCAAAACGGTTATATTTTTTTTTGCTGTCCCAGCTTCAATTAAAATATCGAGCGCATCTTCTATTTCATCAATATCAGCCATTCCTGTTGATAAAATAACTTTTTTACCAAGACCACCTATATGCCTTAAGTAAGGTAAATTAGTTATTTCTCCACTTGGAATTTTAAATATTTCAAGCTGCAATTCATACAATAAATCTATACTGTCATGATCAAAAGGTGTAGATAAGAACATGATGTTTTTATTAGCACAATGAGCCATCAGTTCACGATGAGCATCACGATCAATCTCAAGTTTTTTAATCATGTCGAATTGAGATTCATTTTTATCTGTAGTTTTATTTTGGTAGTCAGCTTTCGGGGCTTTTTTTGAAACAAGATTTTCTGTTTTAAACGTCTGGAACTTAACCGCATCAGCTCCAGATTCACTTGCAACATCTATCAATTTTTTAGCCAATTCAATTGACCCATTATGATTAACACCAGCCTCAGCAATAATAAAAACCGATTTCATTGCTCCCCCTTATAAATCGACCCTGCTTTAATAAATGAACCCTTACCCGTAACTACACACTCTATACTCACAGCATTACTACCAATAAAGGTCCCTTCTTTCACTATTACCGAACCATTAACAACTGCACCCGTTGATATGTGACAAAAATCTTCGATAATGACATCATGCTCAATTAGCGCCTTGGTATTTATTATACAATTTACTCCGACTTTTGCAGATGTGTTTATGAGAGCATCATGCATAACAATAGTGCCTTTTCCTATCTCTGTATATTTTGACACATAAGCACGTGGAGACACGACGCTTGCTAACTGCGCATTACTTTCAACAAGTTTTGAATATATACTTCTACGCACAGATGATGTTCTTATCTGCCCAAGTGTTATTAAAAACTCGCAGCCTTGATCGACATACGTCTTAATATCATCATCAGTACCAACAAACTCATAACCAAGTACTTTCTCACCTATCAGCTCTTTCTTGTCCAATATACCTACTATTTCATACTTAGCCTGCTGCTCAATAACATCAATACAGGATTTACAATGACCGCCCCCACCCAGCAGAATAAGCTTTTGCATTACAGCCTTACTCCACTTGGTATATTCACAACTCTATCTTCAAGCCATAAGGCATTTGAAAGATCTGTGCTTTGGCAGCTTTGAAACATCGACAGTTTATTCATCAATAACCAGACCGGACGTGTCATAACCGCGTCATCATTCGTCTCTTTTAAGAATAAATCTCTTTGATTTCTATCCTTCATAACAACCGCATTAAGCCAGTAATTTACATTAGAATCCTCCAGCTCTTTCACAAACTGAATATTTTTCTTTTCAAAAAAATCAATATATTGTGCAGCCAGCTGTCTTTTGTTTTTCAGGATTAAATCAAGTGTCTCCATTTGGGCACAACCTAATGCCGCATTGATATTTGGCAGCCGATAGTTGTATCCAACCTCATCATGAATATACTCATAAGGATGCGCTAGCTTAGCCGTGGTTGTTAGATGTTTTGCATGTTTTGCCAATGCTTCATCATTTGTTATCAGCATACCACCACCACCGGTGGTAATAGTTTTATTACCATTAAAACTCAACACACCCATTTTACCGAAGGTTCCCGTGTGCTGTTTTTTATAATGTGACCCGAGACTTTCAGCAGCATCTTCAATTACTACGATATTATACTCATCACATATTTTAGATATTTCATCGATTCGACACGGATGTCCGAAAGTATGCATGGGTACTACAGCGGCTATTCTTTTACCCGTGGTTTTATTATAACAACCGTCTTCTTTCTGAATAGTTTCGGTTTTTAAAAATAATTTAAGACTTTTCGGACTCATCCCCATTGTATCTTTATCCACATCGACAAATACAGGCTCCGCATTACAATAGCTAATCGCATTGCAAGTAGCGATAAAGGTTAATGGTTGAGTAATAACTTCACTATTCTCATCAACACCTGCCAGCTTTAATGCGACATGCAATGCGGCGGTACCATTAACTGTTGCAATGGCATATTTTGCACCTGTGAATTCGGCGACCATTTGTTCAAACTCATCGACAAACTTACCGACTGAAGAAACAAAGGTAGAATCGATACATTCATTCAGATATTTTTTTTCATTGCCGAAAAACACTGGCTCATGCAGCGGCAAAAACTTTTCTGTATCATATATCTCTTTAACAAACTGAATGGTTTCTTCAAACATGCTACATTTTTCCATCCAGATACTTGCCGGTTTCTTTGTGATCAAAGTCCGGAATCATTTTAAAGAACAGTTTAACGATCTGAGATTTAGTCCACCGCCTTTTAGCCTTTAGGTTTTTTATCATTTCTTCAAATTCATTTAATAGAATTTCATTAAAATCAGCTACATTTTTTATCACCCCAATATTTTCATACTTTTCCATATCGAGAGTTTCTTTATCAGTAAAAAACTCTTCAAAATCTTTTTCACCCGTCGTATCACTGGATGTAAACAGGCAAGGCCATTTACCTTGCTGCGGCAGGGTTTTCGCTAACGCTCTTGCCTCTTCCTCATCTTTACATAAACAGGCTTCAAAGCCTTTTTCTTTAAGGTATTTAACGGCAATATCTGCAAATGAAATAAGATGTAAATCCTGACTTAACTTTGGAAAAAAGATATCTCTGTTTTCACCAAAAATACAACTCATTAAGCAAAGCTCACCACTTTCCTGGGGAGTGACAAAATAACGTTTGATATCATTGGGTGCGACAATGGGTTGCTTCTTTTCTATGCGCTGATTAAAACCATGTAAGAGCGAACCATCTGAAAATGCCACATTAGCGAAGCGTGCAGTCGATATTTTAATCTGCAGAGATTTTCTCATTAAGAACATCTCCATGATGCGTTTACTCGCACCCATCATATTAGCCGGATTAGCGGCTTTATCCGTAGATACGCAGAAATATTTTTTTGTACCATTATCAATTGACTGCTGTAATGTTTTATCTGTATTTAAGACATTGACATCAATCATTCGCATTAGTGTAAACGGGTCTTTTTCACTGCGCACATGTTTAATGGCTGACAGGTTTAAAACATAATCATACTGTCCGTCATTTTTTATGAATGCATCATATTCAACACTGCCAATATCCAGTGCAAAGGTTTGAAAGTCGCCTTCGATATAACCCAATGAACTTCGGATATCCCGCACCAGTTCAACCATATTATTTTCACTGATATCAACAACATGAAGTTTTTTGGGGTTTCTTTTGAAAATTTCTTTTGTGACTGCCTGCCCGATTGAGCCTGCACCACCAATAACCAGAAACGTAGATGAACTAACTATATTTTTTAGTTGCAGATCATTGCCAGTGATATCCTCATTTAATAGTGCTTTGTTTCTACCAATGAGATTTAAAATCGAATTCATCTATTTTCCTGACATTAATTATTTTTGGATACCCACCTTCGCAGGTACCACAAACTACTTTTTGATAGTCACTAAACAAGACTAAATTTAGCTGTATTCAAGCCGGGCTTTACTGTGGGCTTTACTGTGAAATAAATGCAATTGCCTGGTTTAACCGGTTTAGCGTTTCCTGCTTACCCAACAACGCCAACGTAACATCAATCGACGGCGACTTACCATGCCCGGTCACCGCCAGGCGCAATGGCTGCCCGACTTTACCAAATCCCACTTCCAGCTTCTCAACGGTATCCTCCACCACTTTATGAATGTCTTCAGCCCGCCAGTTATCAAGCTTTTCATAGGCCGCTTGCAGAGCCAGCAGCACATCTTTAGCGCCGCCTTTAAACTGTTTTTTGGCCTGTTTTGCATTGTACTCGGTTATGTCTTCATAGAAATAGCGAATATCTTCCACCAGCTCCACCAGCGTTGAACAACGCTCCTGATAGACTTTCATCACGTCTACTAAATCGGGTCCGTTACTGACATCCAGACTGGCCTGTTGAATATAAA
>Ga0316206_1002445_pt1 | contig 12469 bp, 8 predicted proteins | sample 6monthpyrite_MG_FD_204942 | JGI IMG/M metagenome (GOLD analysis project Ga0316206, IMG submission 204942) | Microbial mat bacterial communities from mineral coupon in-situ incubated in ocean water Damariscotta River, Maine, United States -... | ecosystem: Environmental > Aquatic > Marine >...
ACGCCGGTACATTACTTTTCATTGGCTTGCGCTTACGCGGCTTACGAACCAACTGATTAATTGTTGTCATGGAACACTATTCTCCAAAACCTGCATAAAATCAGGTACATAACGTGCAATTTAAACGTATAAAACGCAAGCGACAGACCTACCAGCCTGTCGCGAGGCGCACATACTATGCCTCTAGAGAGCCTCTGTCAAGAGGCTCGTCGCTTATTTAAAACAAATATTGCTTCAACAGTTAAATTTAACTGTCTTCAGCAACAGACTCTTCTTCACCGCTTGCTGGTGCTTCAGGCATGATATCTGAAAGATCAGGTCCCGCACGGAGGCGTCGACGCTCATCATGGAAAGCAAGACCTGTACCAGCAGGTATCAGGCGACCAACGATGACGTTCTCTTTCAGACCGCGCAGGTCATCCTTACTACCACGAACAGCAGCTTCGGTCAGAACACGCGTTGTTTCCTGGAATGATGCCGCTGAAATAAACGACTCAGTAACCAGAGATCCCTTAGTAATACCCAGTAACACACGCTCAAAAGTACATGGCGCTTTACCAGCTACTATTAACTTCTCGTTTTCTTCAACAATACGACGGTATTCAAGTGTTTCACCTTTCAGGAACACACTGTCACCAGACGTATGGATATCAACCTTACGCAACATCTGCCTAACGATAACTTCAATGTGCTTATCATTGATGGTTACACCCTGCAGACGATAAACATCCTGAATCTCTTTAACAAGATACTCAGCCAAAGGCTCAACACCTTTCAGGCGTAAAATATCATGAGGATTCAGCTCACCATCAGCCAGTACTTCACCTTGTACAACACGCTCACCTTCGAACGCATTGATATGACGCCACTTAGGAATTAATTCTTCGTAAGCTTCACCATCTTCACCAGTAATAACTAAACGCTGCTTACCCTTAGTCTCTTTACCGAAACCGATAATACCGGTAATTTCAGCAAGAATTGCTGGCTCTTTTGGCTTACGAGCCTCAAACAAGTCAGCAACTCGTGGCAGACCACCCGTGATATCACGAGTCTTCGATGATTCTTGTGGGATACGTGCAACAACATCACCAACGGCCACTTCAGCACCATCTTCAAGATTGATGATTGCGCCACCAGGCAGGAAGTACTGAGCAGGAATATCAGAGCCAGCAATCATTAAATCATTGCCTTTAGCATCAACCAGCTTAACCATTGGACGCATATCACGACCAGCACTACTACGCTGCTTAGCATCGATTACAACAATTGAAGACAGACCAGTTATTTCATCTGCTTCTTTCTGTACAGAGATACCTTCAATGAATTCACCAAACTGAATTCGACCAGCAACCTCAGTAATGATTGGGTGAGTATGCGGATCCCATGTTGCAACAATCTGACCGGCTTCCATCTTGCCGCCCTCAGCTACTGAAATTACAGCACCGTAAGGCAGTTTATAACGCTCTTTCTCACGACCCGCTTCATCGACAACGCCGATTTCACCAGAACGAGAAACTGCCACAAAGTTACCCGAGCTTTGCTTCACCACTTTAATATTGTGGTAACGCATAACACCTGTAGTCTTAACAGCAATATTATTAGCTGCCGCTGAACGAGATGCCGCACCACCAATATGGAAGGTACGCATGGTTAACTGTGTACCTGGCTCACCGATTGATTGCGCTGCGATAACACCAACAGCCTCACCACGATTAACCAGATGACCACGACCCAAGTCACGGCCATAACATTTCTTACAAACGCCGTATTCTGCATCACAGGTAATGGCTGAACGAACTAACAGCTCATCAACGCCGTTATCTTCCATCAGTTTAACCAGTGACTCATCAAGCATCGTCGCTTTCTCAACCAGCAACTCTTCAGTACCAGGCTTAAAGACATCGACCGCTGTAACACGACCTAATGTACGCTCTTTAAGTGGCAGAACAACATCACCACCTTCGATGATTGGCGTCATGGTTAGACCATTTTCAGTACCACAGTCATCAACAGAGACAACCATATCCTGCGCCACATCAACCAGACGACGAGTCAGGTAACCAGAGTTTGCAGTTTTCAGTGCGGTATCCGCCAGACCTTTACGAGCACCGTGAGTCGAGATGAAATACTGTAATACGTCCAGACCTTCACGGAAGTTTGCCTTGATTGGTGTTTCGATGATCGAACCATCCGGTTTCGCCATCAGACCACGCATACCAGCTAACTGACGAATCTGAGCTGCACTACCACGAGCTCCTGAATCAGCCATCATAAAGATGTTATTGAAAGACGGCTGTTTAATCATTTCACCATCTTTAGTTTCAACATCATCTGTACCTAACTTATCCATCATCGCTTTTGCAACGCGGTCGTTAGCGTGTGACCAGATATCAACCACCTTGTTATAGCGCTCACCGTTAGTAACAAGACCTGAAGAATATTGTTCTTCAATTTCTCTTACTTCCGCTTCTGCAGCAGCCAGTAAGGGTGCTTTTTCGTCAGGAATAACCATATCGCCGATACAAATAGATGCACCTGCTTTGGTTGAGTATTTGAAACCTGTGTACATTAATTTATCTGCAAAGATAACTGTATCTTTCAGACCAACACGGCGATAACAGACATTAATCAGATTAGAAATTGCTTTCTTACTCAGATCCTTATCAACCACTTCAAATGGAATTCTTTCAGGCAGTATCTCAGAGATAATCGCGCGACCAACCGTCGTTTCATAAACTTTATGAGTCGTAACTGACTCACCGTTTTCATCTTCAGAAACCTCTTTAATTCGAATCTTAACTAGAGACTGAATTGAAACCACACCGTTACTATAAGCACGCTCTGCTTCTGCAACATCAGCGAAGAACATGCCCTCACCTTTATCATTCACAGAGGTACGCGTCATGTAATACAGACCCAATACGATATCCTGAGAAGGCACGATAATTGGCTCACCAGACGCCGGCGATAAAACATTATTGGTAGATAACATCAGCGCACGCGTTTCTAACTGCGCTTCGATTGACAATGGCACGTGTACCGCCATTTGGTCACCATCGAAGTCAGCGTTAAATGCCGTACAAACTAACGGGTGCAACTGAATCGCTTTGCCTTCGATCAGTACCGGCTCAAACGCCTGAATACCTAATCTATGCAGTGTAGGCGCACGGTTAAGCATGACGGGATGCTCGCGAATAACCTCATCAAGGATATCCCAAACTTCTCCGCCTTCTTTCTCAACCAGCTTCTTCGCTGCTTTAATCGTTGTCGCTAAACCACGACGATGTAATTTACTAAAGATAAATGGCTTGAATAATTCCAATGCCATTTTCTTCGGCAGACCACACTGATGTAATTTCAGTTTTGGTCCAACCACGATTACTGAACGACCAGAGTAATCAACACGCTTACCTAACAAGTTCTGACGGAAGCGACCTTGCTTACCTTTGATCATATCAGCCAAAGATTTCAGCGGACGCTTGTTAGTACCAGTGATTGCACGACCGCGACGACCATTATCAAGCAACGCATCAACTGACTCTTGCAACATACGTTTTTCGTTACGTACGATAATGTCAGGCGCATAAAGTTCTAATAAACGTTTCAGACGGTTATTACGGTTAATAACACGACGGTATAAATCATTAAGATCAGAGGTAGCAAAACGACCACCATCCAGAGGAACCAGTGGACGTAAATCAGGCGGAAGAACCGGCAAAATCGTCATGATCATCCACTCCGGCTTGTTACCAGATTGTATAAATGACTCAACCAGCTTCAGACGCTTCGATAAACGCTTAAGCTTTGTTTCTGATTTAGTGCCACCCATATCTTCACGCAACTGAACTGTTTCTTGATCAAGATCCAGTTTTTTCAGCAACTTAAATACAGCTTCAGCACCCATAAGGGCCTCGAACTCATCGCCATGTTCTTCAATCGCTTCAAGATAAGTTTCATCTGTCAGGATTTGTTTTGGCTCCAGAGTCGTCATACCAGGATCAGTAACAACAAATGCTTCAAAATACAGAATGCGTTCAATTTCACGCAACGTCATATCAAGTAATAAACCAATACGCGATGGTAATGATTTCAGGAACCAGATATGCGCCACAGGACTCGCAAGATCAATATGACCCATGCGGTCACGACGAACTTTAGACTGCGTTACTTCTACACCGCATTTCTCACAGACAACACCGCGATGTTTCAGTCGCTTGTACTTTCCACACAGACATTCGTAATCTTTGATCGGGCCAAAAATTTTGGCACAGAACAAACCATCACGTTCTGGTTTAAAAGTACGATAGTTAATAGTCTCTGGCTTTTTAACTTCGCCATAAGACCAGGAACGAATCATATCCGGTGACGCAAGACCAATTCGGATTCCATCAAAATCTTCAATTTGACCCTGTTGCTTTATAAGCTTGAGTAGATCTTTCAAGGCCTATCTCCTAAGTTAAATCGTTTAAACGTTCGTAACTCAATCATGCATATCACCCGATTAAGAATCCTGTTCCAGTTCAATATTGATACCCAGAGCACGAATCTCTTTCAGCAATACATTGAAGGACTCTGGCATGCCAGCTTCCATACGATGATCACCATCAACAATATTCTTGTACATCTTGTTACGACCAGCCACGTCATCTGACTTAACAGTTAACATTTCTTGTAACGTATAAGCTGCACCATATGCTTGCAATGCCCAGACTTCCATTTCCCCGAAACGCTGACCACCAAACTGAGCTTTACCACCCAGAGGCTGCTGCGTAACCAGAGAGTATGGACCCGTTGAACGCGCATGCATCTTGTCATCAACCAGGTGATTCAGTTTCAATACATACATGTAACCAACGGTTACAGGGCGATCAAACTGTTCACCGGTACGACCATCCCACAATGTGGTTTGACCAGACTCAGGTAGATCAGCCAGTTTCAGCATCGCTTGAATATCAGTCTCAGCAGCACCATCAAATACTGGCGTTGCCATCGGTACACCACCACGCAGGTTATTTGACATAGTGAAGATTTCTTCATCAGTAAACTCTTTCAAGTTTTCCTGCTTAACATCACCATTGTGGTTATAAACCTGACCGAGGAAGTCACGCATTTCTGAAGCATTAGCATTACTGTCTAACATCTTGCCAATCTTCAGACCAAGACCTTTCGCCGCCATACCAAGATGAGTTTCCAGAATCTGGCCGACATTCATACGCGAAGGTACACCCAATGGATTCAGTACGATATCAACCGTTGTACCGTCTTCCATATGCGGCATGTCTTCCACAGGAACGATCATTGAAACAACACCTTTGTTTCCGTGACGACCCGCCATTTTGTCACCAGGCTGCATACGACGCTTAACCGCGAGGTACACTTTAATCATCTTCAGAACACCCGGAGCCAGATCATCACCACCAGTAATCTTGTTCTTCTTCTCTTCGAAGAAAGCATCAAGACGCTCGCGTTGTGATGTCAACTGTGCCGCCATGTGCTCAACCTGCTCATTTAATCCGTCATCTTTCATACGAATTTCGGACCACTTCTCAGCATCCAGAGCATCCAGATATTCAGATGTAACTTTAGCGCCAGACTTCAGACCATCCGGTCCGCCAGCTACTGCCTGACCAAGAATCAGGTTGCTGATACGTGAACGGATATCGGCTTCGATAATACGCCACTGATCAGCAATATCCTTACGGATACCTTGCAACTGCTCTTCTTCAATTTCTAAAGCACGTTTGTCTTTTTCTACACCATCACGGGTAAAGACCTGAACACCAATAACCGTACCAGTAACACTTGAAGGTACACGCAAAGATGTGTCTTTAACGTCAGATGCTTTTTCACCAAAGATCGCACGCAGAAGTTTTTCTTCTGGTGTCAGTTGTGTTTCACCCTTAGGAGTTACTTTACCAACCAGGATATCATTTGGTTTAACTTCAGCGCCGATGTAAACAATACCCGACTCATCCAGCTTCGATAACAAGCTTTCAGAAACGTTTGGAATATCAGCAGAAATTTCTTCAGAACCTAATTTCGTATCACGAGCAACACAAGTTAATTCCTGAATATGAATCGTTGTGTAACGGTCTTCTTCAACAACTCGTTCTGATATAAGAATCGAATCCTCGAAGTTGTAACCATTCCACGGCATGAACGCAACCATCATGTTTTGACCAAGCGCTAGCTCACCCAAATCAGTAGAAGGACCGTCAGCCAGAACATCACCACGTGCAACCACATCACCTAACTTAACGAGAGGCTTTTGATTAATACATGTATTTTGGTTAGAACGCGTATATTTAGTCAGGTTGTAAATATCAACCATTGAGTCACTGCCAACCGCATCTTCGTCATTCACACGAATAACGACACGAGAAGCATCAACTGAGTCAACAATACCACCACGAGTCGCAACAACAGTCGCACCAGAATCGATAGCAACTGTACGTTCCATACCCGTACCAACAACCGGCTTATCAGCACGTAAAGTTGGAACAGCCTGACGTTGCATGTTTGAACCCATCAGGGCACGGTTAGCATCATCGTGCTCAAGGAACGGGATCAATGATGCCGCAACCGAAACAATCTGTTTTGGTGAAACATCCATATACGTTACTTTGTCAGGTGATGACATCGTAAATTCGTTTTTGTGACGAACCGTTACCAGATCATCAGCAATCCTGCCTTTCGCATCAACGTTAACGTTAGCTTGCGCAATAACATAATTACTTTCTTCAATCGCAGACAGGTAATCGACATCATCAGTTACCTTACCATCCACTACCTTACGGTAAGGAGTTTCAAGGAAACCATAATTATTTGTTTGCGAATAAACAGCCAGAGAGTTAATCAAACCAATGTTTGGACCCTCAGGCGTTTCGATTGGACATAAACGACCGTAGTGAGTTGGGTGAACGTCACGCACTTCAAAACCAGCACGTTCACGTGTCAGACCGCCCGGCCCTAATGCAGAAACACGACGTTTGTGAGTGATCTCAGATAACGGGTTATTTTGATCCATAAACTGCGATAACTGACTTGAGCCGAAGAATTCTTTAACCGCTGCAGCAACCGGTTTTGCATTGATCAAATCTTGCGGCATCAAACCTTCAGATTCGGCCAGCGTTAAACGTTCTTTAACCGCACGATCTACACGAACCAGACCAACACGGAAAACGTTTTCTGCCATTTCACCAACACAACGAATACGACGATTACCCAAGTGATCGATATCATCGACAATGTCGTTACCGTTACGAATATCAATCAGGCGTTTTAATACATCTAAAACATCTGAAGACTCGCCAAGCTTTTCAACAAGCGCTTTTGATCCATCATCTTTACGAGCAGCAAAATACTTACCGTCATACAAGACACCCTGACCAGTTGACTCTTCGCGACCAAGACGGCGATTAAACTTCATTCGACCAACGCCAGACAAGTCATAGCGATCTTCTACAAAGAATAAATTAGAGAACAGATTCTCAGCAGCATCTTTAGTTGGTGGCTCACCAGGACGCATCATGCGATAAATTTCAACCATTGCCTCTAATTGAGTCGTGGATGAATCAATCGCAAGCGTATTTGAAATATAAGGACCTTTATCAAGATCATTTGTATAAAGTACTTTAAATGATTTAACTTTAATCTCGCGCAGCTTTTCAATCAGCTCTTCAGTGAATTCACTGTTAGCTGCCGCAACGACTTCGCCTGTTGATTCATCAACGATATCGTGAGCAAGAACTTTTTCTAACAAGAAATCACTCGGTGCATCAAGCTTGGTAATTTTTGCTTTTTCCAAATCCTTGATGTGGCGCATCGTAACGCGACGACCCGCCTCAACAATAACTTTCTTACCTACTTTCAAGTCAAAAGTTAATGACTCACCACGCAAACGCTCAGGAACCATTTCAAAGGAAACACCATCTTTAGTTAAAGTAAAGTCGATGGTATCAAAGAACATATCCAGAATTTCTTCTGAGCCATAACCTAATGCGCGAAGTAAAATTGTCGCCGGTAATTTACGGCGACGATCGATTCGAACAAAAACAGAATCTTTAGGATCGAACTCGAAGTCTAACCATGAACCACGGTAAGGAATAACACGTGCAGAATAAAGCAACTTACCGGATGAATGTGTCTTACCTTTATCATGATCGAAGAACACACCTGGCGAACGATGCAACTGAGAAACAATTACACGCTCAGTACCATTGATAACAAAGGTACCATTGTCTGTCATTAAAGGAAGCTCACCCATGTAAACTTCTTGCTCTTTAATGTCTTTAACCACTTTGGTTTTACCTGGTGCGTCTTTATCACAAATAACCAGACGCAGCAGCACACGAAGCGGTGCAGAATATGTCATACCGCGCAATTGACACTCTTTAACGTCAAATGCAGGGTCACCTAAACGGTAACTTACATACTCAAGTGAAACGTAACCATTGTAACTGACAATCGGGAACACCGACTTGAAAGCGCCATGCAAACCTGACTCGTCCCGCACATCTGGAGACTGCTCCTGCTGCAGGAATGAACGATAGGATTTGATCTGAGTCGATAGTAAATAAGGTACATCTACGACTGCAGCGCGTTTACCGAAATCCTTGCGGATGCGTTTTTTATCGGTAAAAGAATATGCCATCGGGAATCCTCTTAATTATGTTGCCAATTAAAATCAATTTAACTACTTACATTGCACCGGCAATACAAGCAGGAAAAGGCCGGCGACATTCTGTCACCAGCCTTTTGGTCAAGCTGTAATATTTTTAATATTCAGCAAGAGTCGAAAACTTATTACTTAAGTTCGACTTCTGCGCCAGCTTCTTCCAACTGCTTCTTAAGGTCAGCAGCTTCGTCTTTAGTAGCAGCTTCTTTAATAGTAGAAGGAGTACCTTCAACCATTTCTTTTGCTTCTTTAAGACCAAGACCAGTGATACCACGAACCGCTTTGATAACCGCTACTTTGTTAGCGCCAAAGCTTGTCATTACAACATCAAACTCGTCTTTTTCAGCAGCAGCTTCGCCAGCAGCGGCAGCAGCAGGTGCAGCAGCAACAGCAGCAGCAGCAGATACGCCGAATTTTTCTTCCATTGCTTCGATTAACTCAACAACTTCCATTACAGACATGTTTGAAATAGTGTCTAAAATATCATCTTTAGATACAGCCACGATAGTTCTCCAATATTCTTTTCAGTTCGATTCAACCGAGGTTAAATCTATTTAAATTACAATTATGCAGACGCCTGTTTCTGATCACGAACTGCCGCAACAGTACGAACCATCTTAGCGTGCGGTTCTGCCAAAGTACGAACAAACTTCTCAACTGGTGCTTTCATAACCGACATCAGCATGCTGATTGCCTGATCATAAGTAGGTAAGCTAGCAAGTTGCGCTAATGCAGCCGCATCCATCTTCTCACCACCAATTGACACCATTTTGGTGACTAATTTGTCATGCTCTTTTGAAAAATCTTTTACTACACGTGCAGCACAACCAGGATCTTCGATTGAAAGTGCAAGAATGAGCTGACCAACCAGGTCATCACTCATACACTCAAAGTCAGTACCTTCAAATGCTTTACGCGCTAAAGTATTTTTCACAACCCTCAGGTAAACACCTTCATTACGTGCTTTTTCACGTAACTCAGTCATTTCACCTACTGTTAAACCACTGTACTCAGCAGCAACAGCCGAATGGGCTGTAGCAGCAACCGCAGCAACCTCAGCGACAATGCTTTTTTTGTCTTCGAGATTTAAAGCCACGTTTACTTCTCCAGATCTCATGGAATAACTCATTAAGAGCTAGTCCGATCCTATTAAAAAGCTATCATCCTCATACCGATTCTGATAACCCACCTACGGCGAACCGAAAGAATTCGGGACCACCGCCTGCGCAGGCAGAATAAAACTATTCAATTAAGTAAGCTGCTTTACCAACTCACACCCACGGTCTTTGACGTACACACAGCCCCGATATCAGATATCGCAAGCTGTGCGGTCAAAATTTTTATAAACTTGAAATATCTACTGCAACACCAGGACCCATCGTTGAAGAAACAGCAATTTTCTTCAGATAGACACCTTTAGCTTGCGCAGGTTTTGCCTTATTCAGATCAGCGATCAGTGCATCAAGATTACCTTTCAGCGCTGCCACATCAAAATCAGCTTTACCGATTGACGCATGTATAATACCGCCTTTATCTGCACGATAACGAACCTGACCAGACTTAGCATTTTTAACTGCTTCAGCAACGTTAGGAGTCACAGTACCAACCTTAGGGTTAGGCATTAAACCGCGTGGACCAAGAACCTGACCCAGAGCACCAACAACACGCATTGCATCAGGAGACGCGATTACAACATCAAAATCCATGTTGCCTTTTTTCACATCTTCAGCCAGATCTTCCATACCAACAATGTCAGCACCGGCTTCTTTAGCAGCATCAGCATTTGCACCAGCAGTAAATACAGCTACACGAACTGTTTTACCTGTGCCGTTTGGCATAATTGTAGAACCACGAACAACCTGATCAGATTTCTTAGCGTCAATACCCAGATTTACAGAAACATCAATAGACTCTGAAAATTTAGCAGTCGCTAACTCTTTAACCAGCGCGAACGCATCATCAATTGCATAAGACTTATCAGCATCAACTTTTTCGGCAAATAATTTTGCACGCTTAGATAATTTAGCCATTATTCAACACCCTCAACATCAAGACCCATGCTACGCGCAGTACCAGCGATTGTTCTAACAGCTGCATCCATATCAGCAGCCGTTAAATCAGGCTTTTTAGTTGTCGCAATTTCTTCTAATTGCGCGCGACTAACAGCACCTACCTTAACAGTGTTAGGCGTACCACTACCCTTGGCAATTCCAGCTGATTTACGTAACAGAACAGCAGCAGGAGGAGTTTTAGTAACGTACGTAAAACTACGATCGTTATAAACTGTAATTACTACAGGAATCGGCATGCCTTTTTCAAAGCTTTGAGTTGCCGCATTGAACGCCTTACAGAATTCCATGATATTTACACCATGCTGACCTAGAGCAGGACCAACCGGTGGACTTGGATTTGCATCTTGCGCAGGAACCTGCAGCTTGATGTAAGCTTCGACTTTTTTAGCCATTTTTCTCTCCGTCGGGTGCAAGCGCCGCTAGGCTCCCCAGTGGGTTAAAAAACCGGAAATAAAATTCCGGAAATAAATTATCTACGCTTTTTCTACCTGACCAAAGCCAAGCTCGACCGGTGTAGAACGGCCAAAGATCAGAACCGCAACTTTCAGGCGATTCTTCTCATAATCAATTTCTTCAACCACGCCATTAAAGTCATTAAACGGACCCTCAATAACGCGAACAACTTCGCCAGTCTCGTATAGAACTTTTGGCCTTGGTTTTTCAACACCATCCTGTACACGCTGCAATATTGCTTCAGCTTCTTTGTCAGAAATAGGCGCAGGCTTATCTGATGTACCACCAATAAAACCCATCACCTTAGGTGTATCTTTTACTAAGTGCCAGGTGTCGTCATTCATTTCCATATGTACCAAGACATAACCAGGAAAGAATTTACGCTCACTACGATGCTTATTGCCTTCGCGGATTTCTACAACTTCTTCTGTAGGAACAAGAATCTCACCAAACTTATCAGCCATACCAGCCAGCTCAGCCTGCTCACGCAAGGCCCGACTTACTTTCGCTTCAAAGTTAGAATAGGCGTGAACCACATACCAACGCATCGCCATGACTAGCCTCCCTGACCTGTCAACACCTGAACACCCCATAATAGAAGCATATCAAGCAACCAAAGGAAGATGCCGATAATAAACACAGCAACAACAACAATTAATGTGGTCTGAATAGTTTCCTGGCGAGAAGGCCAGACTACTTTACGCAACTCAGTGAAAGAGTCATTTTTAAAACCCCAGGCGCGCTTACCCAAAGCTGTTGTATAAACAACACCCACAGACAAGGCAACAACCACCAACAACCCTAAAACACGATACAACTGTGACTCGTTTTCTAAGTAATAAAAACCAGCCACACCTGCACCTAGCATTATTAATGCTATCAGGAGTTTGACACTATCCAATTTAGACTTTCCAGATTCGCTTACCGCGACCATTATTACACCAGCTACTTTGTTAAAAGTGGCAGGCCAGGAGGGACTCGAACCCCCAACCTGCGGTTTTGGAGACCGCTGCTCTACCAATTGAGCCACTGGCCTAAACTAGAACAGCCGGCAACACCAAAAAGTGAAGCCAGCTGTTTTTTAAAACTACCGATTACTCGATAATTTTACTTACAACGCCCGCACCAACAGTACGACCGCCTTCGCGAATTGCGAAGCGTAAACCTTCTTCCATAGCGATTGGCGCAATCAGGGTAACTGTCATTTTGACGTTATCACCTGGCATTACCATTTCTGTACCTTCTGGAAGATCACAAGCACCTGTCA
>Ga0316206_1002447_pt1 | contig 12466 bp, 10 predicted proteins | sample 6monthpyrite_MG_FD_204942 | JGI IMG/M metagenome (GOLD analysis project Ga0316206, IMG submission 204942) | Microbial mat bacterial communities from mineral coupon in-situ incubated in ocean water Damariscotta River, Maine, United States -... | ecosystem: Environmental > Aquatic > Marine >...
GCTTCTATAGATATTCGTGGTGCTGATACTTTTACATTTGATGTTGGTGCTAATGCTGCTGCAAGCATTACTGGAACACAACAAAACTTCTCAACATTTGAGACTAGTACATTGGGTTTAACTTCTGTTCCAACTCAAGGTCAAGCTGTAGTTAATGGAGGAGTTATTAGTGCTATTGTTGATGGGGGAGCCACTGGTACAATAATTATTTCAAGTGCTGGCACTTCAAATGCCGATAGTTCAGATATTACATTTAAAATTACTGCTAATGGTAGTTATGTATATACTATTAATAATTTTGGTGCTGGTGATGTACTGTCTTTTTTAGACGACAACATTTCAGTTATGAATACAAATCCATCAGATGCTGAGGTTTCACTTTTTTGGCATGACGTTACAATTAAAATAACTGGTCTATCTTTTACAAGTGATGTTAATCTTTTCACTTTGTCTCAGTTTAATGTTGTATTTGGAGCAGGAACGATTTCTACTTCTTCTTTAGTAACTAATATATCTAATAAAGCACCTACAGCAAATGCAGGAATAGACCAAAGCGTTAACAAAGATGATAATGTCTTATTTGATGCTTCTGGCAGTAGTGATGATGGAACTATAGTAAGTTATGAATGGAAGGATGGAAATACAGTTTTATCAACTGCATCATCTTTTTCTACATCAAATTTATCAGTTGGAACACATACTATTACATTGACAGTTACAGACAACGATGGAATGACAGCTAGTGATACAACTATTGTTGTTATAAATGGAATACTGGTAAATGTAGCGCCAATAGCTAATGCTGGCATAGACCAAACTGTAAATGAAGGTAGTAATGTAACATTAACTTCTATAGTTAGTGCAGGAACTATTGCTAGTTATGAGTGGAAAGAAGGCACTATAATTTTATCGACTCAATCTTCTTTTACAAAATCAAATTTTTCAGTAGGTACTCATTATATATCTCTAACTGTTAAAAACAATATTGGGGCTAGTGCTACCGACATGGTTGTAGTAACGGTAAATGCCATTAATACAACAATAAATGTAAAATACACAACGGTAGATGACCTAAAAAATGGAACATTTAATTTAATTTATCAATATGACTACCCTGGCGCTTCATATCATTCATTAGACTTTACTATAAGTAAAATTACATTAGTTGGTTCTAAATTAGCAGCAGTTTCGTCTGGATATCCTATAATGATTTGCAATGATAATACAGATAACTTACTCAGAACAACTATATCCGGAAGTAAAACGTACAAATGGGATTATATATGTTTAGGCACAGAAAACGCCTACACAAGCTATTATACCTTTTTTGTGATGACGATTGATGAGACTGGAAAAGTTCTCGGTATATTTAACAAAGATACAAATTTTAATAATGCTTATCTCAATTTATATAATAATTATGATGGTTTTATTGCTGGATATCTTACTGGAACTGCTAAAAGTCGTTCATCAAAATTAAAGTTGCCAAGATATTATATACCACCAATTGAAGAAACAATAAAAGATATGATTAATTATATTGATACATCAAGATAAATTCTCCAAATTGAAGAAATACAACATAATAGACTTATATATTTTGCTATTATATATCAAAAGTTTGAATTTTAGTGCCAGATTAGACTGTCATTAATATTATACATATAAACAATGCTGTAGATTCATCTTATAAGGAATTTTACTCCATGATATACTCGAAGAACCAGCAAGATAAATATAAACAATCAATTCAAGAGTTAGAAGTTTCACTTAAAAAAGCCATTTCATCTGTGCGGGCGACAGATGAAATGTTGCTGGATATGATAGAGAGTTATTTAAAAATAAATACAACAAGCATAAAACTAAATGAAGTGATTGGAACTGGTGACAATCAAATAAATAACTTAAAAATACTATTAAAAACACTTTCAGAAGTTGGTAAAAAAGCCAAAGCAAGCGTAGAAGAAATAGATGATTTTTCCGTAGCAATACAAAATTCTATCGTAACACAGCCTAAAGTATTCAATGAACTAACAGGAACTCTAGAAAAGCAGTTACCAAAATCTTTAGGTGAGCTTAATAAAACTCTCTCTATTCAAACCAATAAATTTCAAAGAGATTATGAAGTATTTTTAGAACAAATCTTAAAACTAATGCTAAAATATGAACAAACTAAAAATTAATGTTAAAGTCATGACATATTAAGGAAGATAAAATGAAGAGAATTGTATTTATGATAGTTGTACTGGTGGTTGAAGGAATGTCAAGTGGATGTGCAATCAGTATTATAAGTCCAGCAATCCAGAGATACAAAAAAGTGCAGCATGAAGTTAAATTGGAAGATTCAAAGGATAAGGTGCTATCAATACTGCTTCCAACACAAAAAAATTTGGGAAGCGAATATACAAAAAGTCCATCAACATTTATGCATAATGGAGTAAAAACAGAAATATACTATATGCGTTCAAAAATAATTCATGATGATTTAACAACGGACAAAGAATTTACACCATATATATTTAAGAATGCAAAGTTGCATGCGATAGGCTGGAAAACACTTGGTGGACCAAAGTCAGGCAATATTAAAAATCTTACGTCAACATCAGACAATCAATAAAATCGTATAAGAAGCATGAGAAATCCAGTTAGTGAAAATGCTATTATTAGCTATAATTTCTAAAAGGATTTCATATTGCGATTTATTATTACCTCTTTACTTATTTTAGTGAGTTTCACCCTCTTAAACGCCAAAGATATCGATATAGATGAAGATGCGCTTAAAAAGATGATTGGACGAATGTTGATTATCGGATTTGAAAATGAAAAAATTGATAAAGACAGTAAAATTGTCAAACAGATTCAAAAATATGACCTTGGCGGTGTCATTTTATTTGACCACTTTTATGATGACAGAAATAAGACTAAAAATATACGTTCATCCACACAGCTTAAAGAACTCACTTCAAAACTAAAATTTTTTTCAAAAAGAGAGCTTATCATTTCAATAGACCAAGAAGGGGGCAAAGTTGCCCGCTTAAAGCCAGCCTTAGGATTTCCAAAGATACCTTCTGCAAAAACTGTTTCTACCTTCATACCTGCACATGCCAAGACAATTTATGAAAAACAAGCAAATATGCTTAAACAAAACGGTATAAACTGTGATTTTGCTCCTGTTGTAGATTTGGCAGTAAATCCTAAAAACAAAGTAATCGTTGGACTTGAACGCTCTTATGCAAGTTCAAGTGACAAAGTTACCAAATATGCAAAAATATTTATCAATTCTCTGAAAAAAGAAAATATCATAAGTGTTTTAAAACATTTTCCGGGTCATGGTTCTTCTTTAGAAGATTCTCATAAGGGCTTTGTAGATATAAGTAAAACTTGGACTAAAAAAGAGTTAGAACCTTACAGAAATCTCATCAATACAAACGATGTTGATATGATAATGACGGCGCATGTGTTTAATTCTCAACTTGATGAAAAATATCCAGCCACTCTTTCATATAATGTGAATACAAAACTACTCAGAAATAAGATGCATTACCATGGTGTAATCATTAGTGATGATTTGCAAATGAAAGCTATCTCAGAGCACTTCAGTCTAAAAGAGACTGTTACGCTAGCCATAAATTCCGGCGTAGATATTCTTCTTTTTGCAAATCAGCTTGCAAAGCAAGATGTTAATACACTGATTGATACTATTTATTATCAAGTTAAAAGTGGTGCAATTCCACTTACTAGAATCATTGAATCAAATAACAGAATAGAAAACTTACATACAAAAAATTCTATCATAAATAAACCTATTGATTTTACAGATAATCGAATTGCTATGACAAAAATGTATATAAAACAGCATTATGGTTTATCGCCAAAAGATATAACCATTAAACCTAAAATTATAGTTTTACATTGGACTGCTGTTATGGATTTTAAAGACTCATTTATGCGCTTAAAACAAGATCAACTTTATAGCGACAGAGCTGATATTGCAAGCGCGGGCGCATTAAATGTTTCATCTCATTTTTTGGTTGCCCGTGATGGAACAATTTACCAACTTATGCCTGACAACTGGATGGCCCGACATGTGATAGGGCTGAATTATTCCAGTATCGGGATAGAAAATATTGGCGGAGAAGGCAATAAAAAAGAGGATTTGACACAGGCACAAGTTCAAGCAAATATAAAATTAGTTAAATACCTAAAGGCTAAATATCCAAATATAACATATCTCATCGGACACCTTGAATATACAAAAATGGATAAAGATTCACTTTGGCTTGAAAAAGATGTCGGTTACAGAACCAAAAAAGCAGATCCTGGAAAAAAGTTTATGAAACAAGTTAGACAAAGCGTAAAAGACTTAGGGCTTAAAAAGCCGTAATGCAAAGCAGTTTTTCTTCTCTTGACTGGTTCGTTTTTCTGGCTTACTTTTTAATTCTTGGCATTACTTCATATATCCTAAGTCAAGGTAAGATACAAAACTCCAGAGAGTACTTTGTAAGTGCGAACTCTATGCCCATGCTTGCTGTTGCAATCTCAGTACTGGCCACCTCTCAATCAGCCGCAACTTTTCTGGGTGTGCCAGAATTTTCTTACAAAAATGATTTTACTTTTATAGGTTTTTATCTCTCAGCACTGTTAGCTGTTGTCTTTATAGCCTTTGTTCTTATACCAAAATTTTATGCCCTGAGAGCTGTTACAGTATATGAGCTTTTAGAGAACAGGTATGGAGAGAGTGCCAAAAAACAGGCCGGTATAATGTTTCTCATCGGCAGAGTTCTTGCAAGCGGAGCACGTCTTTATATCGGCGCACTTGCTATCTCTATGATTTTATTTGGTGATATAATTTTCTTACATGTCATGCTCTCTATAACTGTACTCATGTTGGGAGCTTTAGCGTATACCTATTTTGGCGGTGTAAAATCAGTCATATTAAGTGATATCATCCAAGCTATAGTTTATGTCGGTGCCGGTATTGTAGTGCTCGTATATCTCTACAATAGCCTTGAACATGTAAACATTTTACAGACGCTCCAAGAACATGAAAAGCTTCGTCTTTTTGATACATCCATAGATGGAAAATTCAGTATTATCGGGCTTTTAACTGGCTGGCTGCTTTTAAACATCGCTGCTTTTGGGCTTGACCAAGACATGACGCAAAGAGTCCTTAGTTGCAAAAACCAAAAAGAGGCTGCAAAATCCTTGATAATATCCATTTTGCTTATCATACCCGTTGTTTTACTCTTCTTGTCCATAGGTGCCCTGCTCTTCGTTTTTTACCAAAATGCAGATGTGCTTCAGAATTTTAAAGGTAAGGATATCACTATCTTTATGTACTATATTTTAAACGAGATGCCAAGTGGTCTTCGCGGTGTAGTAACTGTAGGAGCGATTGCTGCTGCACTATCAAGCACTAACTCGGTTTTGGGCGCCATGGCTTCGGTTGCCATAGAAGATATATACAAACCTTGGAAATTAAAGCAGGGTGAAATTGAGGAGATACACTTTGTAAGAGCGGCTCGATATTCCGTGTTGTTTTTTGCTCTTATCTTATCTGTCATGGCAATGGTGAGTTACTTTTGGCAAAGATACAGTGACCTTTCTTTAATTGGTTTTGCTCTTGGTGTCATGGCTTTTGCTTACACCGGACTTTTGGGAGTTTTCTTTTCTGCAATCTTCACAAATCGTGGAACTTCAAAATTGGTGCCCTACTCTCTTGCTGCTGGCTTTATCAGTGTCCTAGCTTTACAGCCTTACATCTTTGAAATAAGCATCGGTTTTTCATGGCAAATAATTATTGGGACGATTATTGCTTTTAGCGTTATGCAGTTAGGAAAAAGTACCGAGGACAAGTCATGAATGAGTTATATATAGGTGTCATGAGTGGAACTAGTCTTGATGGCATAGACATAGTTCTTTGCGATATCAGCAGTTCAAAATGTGACTTAGTTTCTTCTTTTGAATCTCCATTCGATGAACAATTAAAAGATGAGATTTTGAGCGTCATCATGGATAGAACTACCTTGGAGCAAATTGGAATTGTAGACAATAAACTCGGAAACTTATTTGCAGATGCAATCAATACATTTATCAAAAAAGAACAAATCGATACAAGCAAAATAACAGCTATAGGCTTGCATGGGCAAACGCTTTGGCATAAACCAAATGGCAAAAATCCTTTTTCCATGCAACTAGGAGATGCCAACATAGTTGCTGCAAAGACGAACATTCAAGTCGTAGCAGATTTTAGAAGAATGGACATGGCACATGGTGGTCAGGGCGCACCTCTTGCCCCTGCTTTTCATCAGTTTGTATTCTCCAAACTTGAAAAAAATGTCGCAATTTTAAACATCGGAGGCATGGCAAATCTGACAATTTTAGGCAAAAGTTTAAGCGGATGGGACATCGGTGCCGGTAATGTATTGATGGATTATTGGATAAAACAATCTCAAAACAAAGCATATGACAAGGGTGGAGAATTTGCAAAACAAGGCAATATAGATAAGAACCTTTTAACATCTTTTTTAGATGATGCTTACTTTAAGAAAATTCCTCCTAAAAGTACAGGTAGAGAGTATTTTAATAGTAGTTGGCTGGCAGAGCACTTACCTATCTTACAAACCATTAAAGATAAAGATATTCAGAGAACACTGTTGGAGCTGACTGCACAAAGTATCGCCAATGATATTAAAAAAACTGCTACTAATTTACTCATAGTTTGTGGTGGCGGCGCAAAAAATAACTTTTTAATGAGCCGTTTAAAAGAGTTATGTAACATAGAAGTAACAAAGAGTGATAAATACGGAATAAGCGGTGATTTTATGGAAGCTATTGCATTCGCATGGTTGGCTTACAAAAGAGTTCATAGAGAAAAGGTAAATTTAAGTTCTGTGACAGGTGCAAGAAAAGATTCAATTTTAGGTGGAATTTATGGATAAGATAAGAGAGTGGCTCAATACTACTCCATATAAAAATTATAAGATTGAGCTAGCTTCTGCGGATGCTAGTTTTAGAAAATACTATAGACTAAGCCAAGAGGATAGCACCTTTCTTTTGATGGATTCATCTTTAGAAAAAGAATCTCTTATTCCGTTTATACATATAACTGAAAAACTTTTAACAGTTGATATTAATGCACCTAAAATTTTAGAAAAAGATTTAAAAGAGGGCTATTTGATTATAGAAGATTTTGGAGATACACACTACTTAAATATTTTAGATCATGATAATTTTAAAACTCTTTACTCTAAATCCATAGATACAATCATCAATATGCAAAAAATAGATATAGCGGGGCTTCCGGCATATGACAAAGATTTTTTACATTCTGAAATGGACCTCATGGAGGAATGGTATTTTAAAAAACTTTTAAAGAAAAACTTGGGAGAAGATCAAAAAAAGATTATAAGAGATACCCTTGAGAAAATTTCAGATGTTGTTTTATCTCAGCCTCAAGGTGTCTTTGTTCACAGAGACTTTCACTCACGAAATATAATGCTCACCTCCGAAGAAAAAATAGGAGTCATTGACTACCAAGATGCCATGCATGGACCTATCACATATGATTTAGTTTCACTTCTAAAAGATTGTTATATTGAATTTGATAGAGAAGAAATAATAAAACTTGTACTAGAATTTAGAGATAAGGTTGGCTTAAAAACAAGTGATGAGGAATTTATAAAATGGTTTGACTTTATGGGGATGCAACGCCATATAAAAGTTCTTGGAGTATTTGCTAGACTTTACATAAGAGATGGCAAAAACGGGTATTTAAAAGACATCCCCCTTACTCTTCAATACCTTTTTGACACAGCTAAACAATATGAAGAGACTAAACCTTTAGCAGAACTCATAAAAGAATTATAATCTTGAGAGCCATGATTTTATCCGCAGGTCGTGGAGAAAGAATGCGGCCTCTTAGTGATACTATTCCAAAACCACTTCTCGAAGTTCGTGGCAAGCCCCTTATAGTATGGCATATAGAAAAACTATTAGCCTGTGGATTTGAAGAGATTGTTATAAATATTGCACACCTAGGAGACAAAATTAGAGACTTTCTTGGAGACGGCTCAAAGTATGGCATTAATATTGCTTACTCTGATGAACAAAAGGATGGAGCACTCGAGAGTGCCGGTGGTATTATTAAAGCTCTGCACTTACTTGGGGACAAGCCTTTTCTAGTAGTCAATGGCGACGTTTTTTGTGACTACGATTTTGATGCGAACTTTGAACTAAAAGATAAACTAGCCCATCTGATTTTAGTACCGAATCCTCAGCATAATCCTCATGGTGACTTTAGCCTAAGTAACACTCTGATTTTAAATAATGCAAATATCAAATATACATTTTCAGGGATAGCTTATTATGATGTAAAACTGTTTCAAGGCTTAAGCGCCGGGAAACTGCCTTTAGCTCCCCTGCTTCGAAATACAATACAAAAACATAAAGTAAGTGGTCAGCTGTACAAGGGTATGTGGTATGACATAGGTACACCCCAAAGACTAGAAAATATAAATACAAAATAGAAGGACTTAAAATGAGAAAAATTTTCTTACTGATTACCATTAGCGCGATACTGTTTGCCAAATATGACAATTGCACATTTCAAAATAAAAATTACACTGATGTATGTACGAAAGCTGTTAAAAATGGCGTTTCATATGAATATGCAAATAAATTTTTACTCTCATACTTTAAAACAAAAAAGTTTGATGAAGTTAGCTGGAAATATCTACAGCCGAAATATATAAAAGTTCATAAACAAAATGAAAAAAAAGCAAATAATGTCTTAGTAAAATATGTACCTCAGATAGTCAATCATCTAAAAAACTATAAAAATGTTTATGATTATGCTGAAAAAAAATATGGAGTAAACCGTGAAATAATAGCGGCAATTTTAATGAAAGAAACAAGGCTTGGAAAAATAAAACCAACACATGATGCATTTATTGTCTTCAACACTATTGTTCTCAGAACAAATCCAAAAACGTCAAGAGAAAAATGGCTTTTAAATATGGGTAAAACAAACATGAGTTCGATCATTATCTATTGTTATAAAAGAGGACTCTCTCCAAGAGAATGCAACTTACCTAGTTCATATGCTGGAGCAGTTGGAATTCCACAATTTATGCCGAATAGTTTTATCTATACTGCCGGTTATAAAAATAAAACCGCTGATTTAACAAAAATGGAGGATGCTATAACCTCTGCTAGTAGGTTTTTGCATGATAAAGCCAACTTTACAAAACTAATAGACTGGAATAAAATGCCTGAGATACCGAAGATAGAAGCAGCCTGGTATGATTATGCATTTGAAAATAAAAACGCTTCCTTTGTTTATGAAAAAAGTAGCAAGTCTGCTACAGTTTATAACTGTTTTACATGCAAAAAAAATGAACTAAACTATGTAAGAGAATACACAAAAAAAATCATGCGTTATAATAATTCATCGAATTATGCTGTTGGGGTCATGAGACTTGCGTATGATGCACATAAAATCTTAACAAAGGAGTAAAGAACGCTCAAGGTGCCATGTCAACCGAGTGCAATAATGTATACTCAAGAAAAGACATATAAAACAGAAATAGATATAGAACATTCCAATTTGGAAAGTATGCCAAAATTCTAGCTTCATTTTTCTAGCTCTTTCAAACTCATTTATGGAGATATTGGCTATTTAATTGTTTGTTATCTCAGCTCTGTTAAATGCAAGTTCTAGAACAACTTTTATATAATTATACTCACTTTTTAACTATGCAAATCTACTCTTGGCATAATGGAATTTTAACGCATGTGTTTCTTTATATCTTTAACTTTGTTTTGTATCCATATAGCAAATTTTATTTCTTCCTGAGGATTTTGCTTTATAAAGCATTTCATCTGTTACAGCCATAAGTTGAGTGGCATCATTTTCATTTGAATCAATCATAATTGCACAACCAATACTAATAGTTACATGATCAGTAACTTTAGAATAAAGATGGGGGATATTGAGATTTTCTATTCCATCCTTAAGCTTTTGTGCAATATTGAGCATCCCTTTTTCATCTATATCATATAAAATAACAATAAACTCTTCACCCCCATACCTTGAAACAAAATCATATTTCCTATGCATTGTGGCTTGTAATGTATTTGCTATCTTAATTAAGCATTCATCTCCCGCACCATGTCCATATCCATCATTATAGTCTTTGAAATAATCAATATCTATCATTATCAGAGCAAGAGGTTTATGATATCTAAGGACTTTTCGCAGTTCATTTTTATATGTTTCATCAAACATTCTTCTATTTGCGATACCCGTTAATCCGTCAACCATTGTGAGCTTTTCAAGCATAAAGTTTGCTCTTTCAATCTCTTCAACTTTCTTAACGAGTTCATTATTTAATGATTCTAAATCTATTTTTGTGGATTCTAGCTCTGTTATGTCTGTGAGTGTTATTACAAATTCGTCTTGAACTACAAATGATTCTATATCGATTAAAAATATTCCATCACTTTGGTGTGTATTTCGATACATTTGCATTTTTTTACCTGTAAGCGTAAGCAAAGTACCATTTTTCATACTTGATGAAAATATCTTTGAATTAATATAATCTTCTTTTATAACGTCTTGAAAAAGTTCGCAAATACATTTATGTGCATCTTTGAAAACATCAATATTTTCATAACCTGTTACATTATAAAATGCCTGGTTTGCTCGTTGAATAACATCATAGTCAGTAAGTAGTATAATACTCTTTTGGGTATCTATAATCTGTTGTAATTCTTTTTCTCGAGTTATTCTATGTTTTTTAAGAGTGACATACTCAACTGTTTCATTGATAATGAATTTAGCATTATCACGTTGAAGCGGTTTTAAGAGATATCGCGTTACTCCTAAATCAATAGCTTGAATAAGATAGTCCGGCTCACTGAAGGCTGAAGTCACTATAATTGGAATATCTTTGTCAATCTTACGAATTTCACGAATCATTTCTATCCCATCCATGATAGGCATTCGTATATCTGTTACAACAATATCAGGATGAAATTCTTTAAATTTTTCAAGCCCTTGGCGACCATTTTCAGCAACAATTATATTTTCAACTCTTCTTTGAAAAAAATCAATATATGTTTCTCTTAATCCTATGTCATCTTCTACATAGAGTAAAGTAATATTATTTTCCTTCATCTTTAACCTCTGCTTTTGCTAATGTAATTTTTAGAAATGCGCCATTGGAGTCATTAAATACTTCTAGTTTTCCATTCATGTTTTCTTCGATTATCATTTTACTCATATATAATCCGATTCCTGTGCCTTTACCTTGCTCTTTTGTAGTAAAGTAAGGTTCAAAAATTCTATCTATAATCTTTTCAGAGATACCTCCTCCATTATCTTTAACTATGATAACGACATTGTTTTTTTCATTAAAAAGTGTAATTAATATTGCTCCTTCCCCCTTAGAAAGCATACCTCGCTGAATATTTTCTTCTATAGCATCTTTGGCATTAGCAAAAAGATTTACTAACACTTGGCTAAATTCATTTGAAAAACCATTTGTCATAAAATGATTATCCAATATTTCCTCATTTTCTGTAGTCTTAGTGTTTGCGTTAGAATCTTTCACATCATAAGTGATACTGATTTGATGACTTTCCATTTGGGCATTCATGATAGAGATAGAATTTAATAAATTATTATATACAGAGAAGTCTGTTTTGGATTTAGAGGGTGAAAAAAAATTACGAAAATCATCAATTGTCTTAGACATAAAAAGTAAGTTTTTTTCAGCAGAATCAATTTGTTTTTTTAGATACTCTTTTGTTAATTCATTCTCATCATAAGATTCTTCAATGTTAATTAATGAGCCTCCTATGATACTTAATGGCTGCCTCCATTGATGAGCTATTGCACCAATCATTTCTCCCATAGCAGCCATTTTAGACTGTTGAATTACCAATTGTTCTTTTTGTCTATTTGCTTCAAGCTGTTCGGCTACCTTTTGATTTGCTTTTATAAGTTGTTCCATTGCAACCCCAAAAATATATCCCAAGGCTATAAAAGTAATCGTAGAAAAATATGCACTAAAACTTTCTTTGTAAAGAGAAAATACTGGTGGCATAAAAAACCACCATACAATTACTGCGCTAAGAACAGATGATATGATTGCTCCACGAAGTCCTCCAAGCCAAGCCATAAAGAATACTATTGGATAAAATAAAAACCACACAAATGGTTTAAATCCAATCCAAAAATGATACTGCACCATAAGTGCTATAAATGGTATAACTATAGGTAAAATCAATTCTTTTATCTGTGTATTAGATATTTTCAGCAATGCAAAATCCTTGTCCATAAATGGAAATCTTAACATATAATATATCTATAAATTTATTAAATATTGTTTCAAATCCCACTTTTCATATATTATAACGCATAAATAATGTAGCTAATCTTTAAAGGAGTATCACAATCCCC
>Ga0316206_1002448_pt1 | contig 12460 bp, 9 predicted proteins | sample 6monthpyrite_MG_FD_204942 | JGI IMG/M metagenome (GOLD analysis project Ga0316206, IMG submission 204942) | Microbial mat bacterial communities from mineral coupon in-situ incubated in ocean water Damariscotta River, Maine, United States -... | ecosystem: Environmental > Aquatic > Marine >...
TAATAATGAATATGATAGCTCATCAGTGGAGACAGCCGCTCAAAGCAATATCCGGTGCGGCCATAGAACTCGCTTTGTTAAATATGCAGGGCAGCCTAACTGAAAAAGATATTGCTAAAAATAGTAAGTTTACTCTGGATATAGCACAAAACATGTCTCATACAATCGATGATTTTATGAATTTCAACAAAACAACAAATAATACTTTGTTTTATATTTCAAATGCTGTTGAAAAAACACTTCAAATCGTAATGGCTCAATTCCAATTCAAGTCCATTGCGATAAACATAAACATTAATAAAGGCTTAACTGTTCTTCATAACATAAATGCTATAGAGCATTGTTTATTAAATATTTTGATGAACGCCAGAGATGCATTTGAAGAAAATCAAAATATTGAAAAACGAGAGATAAATATTTACACAAAAAAAGAAGGTACTTATATCTCCTTAATTGTAGAAGATAATGCCGGTGGAATACCACAAGATATTATCGGCAAAATTTTCAATCCCTACTTTACAACTAAAAAACAGGGAAAAGGCACAGGGTTAGGTCTTTATATGGCAAAACAGATGCTAGAAACTCTAGGACAAGGCAGTATCTCTGCTGAGAGTAAAGATACTAAAACTACTGTCACCATCAAATTTCACAATACTTGAAAGTATTTATCTTAAAACAATAATCTACATCAAATTTTTTATTTTTCTCCATACTTCTTCCATACTCTTTTCATATAATTCTCTATACAAAAAATAGGAGTGAACAATGTTTCTTACAAAATATAATCCACTAAATGAGTTGGAGAGGAAAATGATTAGTAGCTTTCCATCTTTGAGTGCTGAATTTCCTTCTCTTAGTTTTGAAGGTGATTTGTTGGGATTTTCACCAATTGTAAATGCAAGAGAGGGGGAGTTCGCATACCATCTTGAAGCAGACTTGCCAGGTGTTGAAAAAAAGGATATAAAAGTAGATGTAAAAGATAATATTCTAACCATATCCGGTGAGCGAAAGCATAAAGAGGAAGTTAAAAGAGAAGATTATTATAAACTTGAGAGTAGTTATGGCAAGTTTGAGAGAAACTTCACCCTTCCAAAAGATGTAGATAGCGAAAATATTCATGCTAGCAGTGAAAAAGGTGTACTGGAAGTAACTATTCCAAAGCTTAAAAGCGAAATCAAAGAAACTAAAAAAATAAAAATAAAATAGTTTCGATTAAACTATTTAAGGAGTCAATTATGAAAGGAGATTATCTTAAAGTCATAGTGTTGTACTCAGTAGTTGCGGTACTGGTGGAGGGTTATTGCCTGCATTATGTAGATGATAAAAAAGCTACAAGCAATGAAACTCAGACTTATGCATCGCAAAAGGCGCAGGGGGTGTCCGATGTGATGGAGACTGAGGGCATTTTTCTTTCCAAAAATAAGAATCCCTAGTAATTTAGGGATTCTTAAATATCTACAAGTATTTTTACTGAAAATACTTGTAGATATTTAACGGTAAGTTCCTAATCCCAAATCAGTAATTGCCAAGTATAAAAAAGATAGTATACAAGGTAAATATGGGAAGGGGTTATGGTGTCAAAAAAACAACAAACAACATCTGATACAAAAGAGAGAAAGGAGCAGATAAATTTTCCTATAGTCGGCATAGGTGCTTCCGCTGGAGGTATCTCGGCATTTGGAGCTTTTTTTTCGGCTATGCCTGTAGAGGTAGAGCCAAACATGGCTTTTGTCATAGTGCAACATCTTGCCCCGGACCATAAAAGTATCCTGACAGAAATAATCCAAAGATATACAAAAATGAAAGTGTATGAGGTTCAAGACGGCATGGAAGTTCGTCCTAACTGCACCTATATCATCCAGCCAAACTTCGACATGGCATTTATAAACGGAAGACTTCAACTGCTTGAGCCTCCAGTCCCTAGAGGTCACCGTCTTCCTATTGACTTCTTTTTTCGCTCTTTGGCTCAAGACCAGCATGAAAAGGCTATCGGCATCATATTCTCAGGAACCGGAAGCGATGGTACTCAGGGAATTAGAGCTATTAAAGAAGAAGGCGGTATGGTCATTGTCCAAAAACCAATGACTGCCGAGTATGACGGAATGCCAAGCAGTGCAATCTCTACGGGCTTAGTGGATTACGAGTTGCCGCCTACTGAAATGCCCTCCAAGCTCATTGCCTATGCCTCGCATGCCTTTCGTGTCATCAATAAGATTGAGTTAACTATAAGTCAAAAGTACGAAAACGAGCTCAATAAAATATTTATCATACTTCGTTCAAATGTTGGTCATGACTTTTCTCAGTATAAAACAAATACTATCAACCGTCGTATTGCAAGACGTATGGCGCTGCATCAGATTGAGGTGATAGAAGAGTATGTAAAGTATCTTCAACAAACACCTGCTGAGATAGATGCTCTCTTCCAAGAACTTCTCATAGGTGTGACAAATTTTTTCCGAGACTCTGATGCTTTTAAATCACTAGAGAAGATAATCCCGAAACTCTTTATCAACAAAAACACAAACGACACTATCCGAGTATGGATAGCAGGCTGTTCAACCGGCGAAGAAGCGTACTCCATTGCCATCCTCATCAAAGAGCATATAAAAAAAATTCAAAAAAACTTTGCTGTGCAGATCTTCGCGACCGATATTGACCCAAGAGCAATAACAAGAGCACGTGCAGGGATTTATCCTACAGACATTGCAGCAGATATCTCCCCTGAGAGGTTAACACACTTTTTCAAATCTGAGCCCAATGAAGACACTTACCGCATCAACAAAAATATCAGAGATATGCTGATTTTTTCTGAACAAAATCTCATTAAAGACCCTCCATTTTCAAAACTTGACCTCATCAGTTGCAGAAACCTGCTCATCTACATGAATAGTAGTCTGCAAAAAAAGATTATTCCCCTATTTCACTATGCTCTTAATCCTGGAGGAATTCTATTTTTAGGAAGTTCTGAGACCATAGGTGAATCTGAGAATCTTTTTTCCCCACTCGATACTAGATCAAATATCTATGCGCGTAAAGAGTATTTCACCCATCCGCATAACATCAACATGAGCAAAAATTTTCCTACCACCGGCACTATACGTTCGATAACACCGCAAGTAGTTGAAAAAGAGGCTTCATCACTAAAACTACCGCTCAAAGAGTTGACAGAACATGCACTTCTTGAGCATGTAGTACATGCAGCTACACTTGTAAATTCCAAAGGGGATATCCTTTATTTACATGGTCACACTGGGGCATATTTTGAGCTTCCCTCAGGAGAACCAAGTGTCAACAACATCATAAAAATGGCACGTAAGGGCTTACAACGTGGGATTAGTATTGCTCTTCACAAAGCAGTTCAAACAAAAGAAATCGTGCAAAGTCTAGGACTCAAATTAAAACTAAACAAAACTTTTGTAAAAATAAATCTGACTGTTATACCTCTTAAGGCTGACCTTATACAATCTGATAAATCTCCACTTTTTCTAGTGGTTTTTGAAGAAGTTCCCATCTCAGATAAGGAGCAAAAAGAACTTTCTTCCAAAACAGGAAGTATTTCAGACTCAGATGCGGGCATAAGGATTGAAACACTTACAAAAGAGCTTCAAGACCAAGAAGAGTTTCTAAAAACTGCCAATGAACAACTTGAAAATTCTAACGAAGAGCTAAAATCTTTCAGTGAAGAGCTGCAATCTATGAACGAAGAGCTACAATCTACCAACGAAGAGCTTGAGACTTCAAAGGAGGAGCTCCAGTCTGTAAACGAAGAACTCTCAACTGTAAATACCGAGCTGCAGATAAAAGTGCTGGACCTGTCCCGTTCTAACAACGATATGAACAATCTTTTAGCAGGTACAGACAGAGGAACTGTTTTTGTTGACCAACAACTTTGCATACTCCGTTTTACACCGGCACTTACAAAAGTCATCAACCTTCTTTCAAGTGATTTAGGACGGCCTCTGAACCATATAGCCTCAAATCTTGTCGGTTATGATAAAGTAAAAGATGATATCCAGAGGACTCTTGACACTTTAGTTCCAAAAGAGATTGAGGTACAAACTGCGGACGGTAAGTGGTATTTGATGCGCATTCAGCCCTACCGCACACTTGAGAACATTATCGAGGGAGCAGTCATCACCTTTATAAATATCACAGAAATCATAAAAATGAGAAAAACTCTAATCCAAACCAATCAAGAACTACTCCACATGGCTGCTATCATCCGAGATGCGAATGATGCCATCACTCTCCAAGACTTAGACGGAAATACTTTGTCATGGAATCCAATGGCAAAAAAAATATATGGAGGGAGCGAAGCTGAAGCTCTTAAGATGAATGTCAAAGACAGAATTCCACACGAACAAGTGGATGAAGAATTGGAAATTTTGCAAAAGCTTGGAAAACATGAAATCATGGAACCTTATATAACAAAGAGAAAAACAAAGTTTGGCTCCATCATCAATATTTTACTAACTTCTACAGCTTTAATCAATAAAGCCGGAGAAATATATGCGGTGGCTACAACAGAGCGTAACTTAAAATAAAACATCCAAAAAAAAGGGACTCAAGATAATGGCAGAGAAAACTGATTTAGAAAATTCAAAAGACTCTCTGCGAGCTCATGCGGAGGAGATTCTCCATAATAAACAGTCACAACTTTATAACCGAATTGACACTATCTCAAGAGAAGAGATAAAACAGATGTTTGAAGAGCTTGAAGTACACAAGATTGAACTTGAGATGCAAAATGAAGAGTTAAGAATAACACAGGCAGAACTTGATGCTAGTAAACAAAAATATTTTGACCTTTACAATCTGGCTCCTACTGGTTATGTTACGGTAAATCACGTAGGGCTGATTATAGAGGTAAACCTTACTGCAGCCACTATGTTCGGAGTAACAAAAAGTTCTCTAATAAAAAATCATTTATCAGGTTTTATGTCTAAAGAAAATCAGGATAAATACTATCTATTTCGTAAAAAAGTATTAAAATCAGGTGATAGACAATCATGTGACATGCTGGTATTCAAGCAAGACGGTAGAAGTTTTTGGGCACATCTTATCGGTAAATTGACTAATGAGACTTCTGTCAATATTGTTATCAGCGACATAACAGATCTCAAACAGATGGAGGATGAACTTCTACTCAAAAATGAGATGATAATTGCACAGTCACGCCAAGCCGCCATGGGAGATATGATATCCATGATAGCCCATCAGTGGAGGCAACCTCTAGCCGTAATATCAATGGCAATCAATAACATCAGCATATCCATGGAGCTTGATGACAAAATCTTCAGCAATGAGCTTATCAAATGTTCGGGCACTGTTACGCAAAGAGTACAGTACCTCTCAGATACTATCAATTTTATAAGCTTTTTTAAGCCGGCACACGATGCCCAAGAAGCCACGATAAACGATATTTTAGACACAACACTTAACATCATCTCAAAAAGTTTACAAAATGACAATATTGCACTCACTATAGAGAGTAACCCCACAAGTTCTTTGTTGATTACTAAGAGTTCATTGATACAAGTTTTACTCGGTATCTTATCAAATGCCAAAGAGGCACTCCTCTCCAACAAAATCGCAGAAGCTGCAATCAACATAAGTGCCAGTGAGAACCAAGATATCTTAACCATCGCCATCTACGACAATGCTGGTGGAATCCAAGAATCCGTTCTAAAAAAGATAGGGGAACCATATTTTACAACTAAAGAAGAACTAAACGGAAAGGGACTGGGACTCTATATAGCAAAAACAATCGTTGAAAAGCATCTTTTTGGAACCCTTAGTTGGCATAATAATGCAAAAGGCGCCTGCTTTGTCATTACTCTAAAAACTCACAGTAAAACATAGAACTCTTGTCATGAGGCAGTCTTCTTTGATTCGAGCATATTCAGATTCGCTTTTTGAATCAAAGAACTTGCATCATCCCCCACCTCATAAAAGGAAAGCCCCAGACTTATAATTAAATCAATATTTTTTGGCCAAGTGTGAGCATAAACTTTGACTAATAATTCTTCAGATAATTTCAAACATTCCTCTTTACTGCCATTTACAGCGACAATAACAAACTCATTTTCGCTCCATCTTCCAAAATAAAGTCTTTTACGGATATTGTTTTTTATAAAATTCACTAACTCTACTAAAATTTCATCAGCTATTGTTTGTCCATATTTATCTGTAATATATTTAAAATTCTCAATCTCAAAAAAAAGTGTCATGACAGGATGAACATTCTCCATAGAAGATTTTAAAAAGTTATCCAACTCTAAAACAAGAGACTCTTTACCATCAAGCCTAAGCATATGATTATATTTACTTTCTTTTAATATTTCCAGTTGTTTCTCGAAACTATTTATATCTTGGAACATACCAACAATATATTTATCCCCATATTCTAAACTTTTACATCGAGAAGTTGCAATGCGAAGATATTTTCGCTTGTGATTTTGATTTTGAATCATTACTATTTCATCAATATCATCTTGATTGAATATTCTTCTCTCAAAAATATCCAAAAATTTATTTCGATCTTCCTCTATTATCATGGTTGAGAGTACTTTATAATCCGGTTTTTTTCTGAGTTCTTGAGGCAAATCAAAAAGTTCTGCTACCTCATTTTCAAAATCTATAGTTTTTGTATTTAAATCACAATCCCAATAAAACAAATGTGCATTTTTTTCAGCATCATGTAAATAAGAACACACTCTATCTAGTTTGTACATCTGGTTAATCTTATCTTTTATTTTGTCTACCATAGAAAAAAGATGTTTAGCATTAACAGGCTTCAGTAAAAACTGATCGACATGAGCATTTATAGCATCTATCAACAACTCAGAATCACGAAATGCCGTAAAAAGTACAAAATATACCTCAGGATTAATCTTTTTTATTTCACTGCATAACTCAGCTCCATTCATACCGGGCATACGAAAATCACTTACTACAAAGTCTACGTGATGATTTTTAAAAATCTCTAAAGCCTCAATACCATCTTTTGCAACATAAAGTTTACCGACAATCTGAGTAAATATTCTAGATATAGAAACCCTACTGTCATAATCATCCTCTGCATATAGCAGGCTTAAGTTATTTTTAATCATCTCACCCTCCTCTTATGTTTATTTACTATACTAGTAAATAAATATGGAGAAAGTATGAAGAAGTTTTATCCAGAATTATGCAGTAGGTATTTCTAAAAATCGTTTATATTTAATGAATATGCCCCCAGTGCGATGATAGATGAATTTTTTAATTTCCTATCGAGTTTATGTTAGATGTTTATACGGTAGCCCTCAGCCCGTACGCTCTCAATAATGCCATCAGGAAGAAATCTGCGGACTTCTTTTATGTGAGAAGCTATTGTGTTTGCTTTTATGAAAAAATCATCCCACACTTCTGTCATGAGCTGTCCATAAGTAACCGTGTGATTTTTATTTTGCAGTAATGATTTTAAAATTTTTCTTTGTATTTTTGTAAGTTTTACAATATGAGTTCCATCATATAGCTCTTCACTTTTCAAATCAAATGACAAGGTACTATTAAGCGTAATCTTGCTATAACCTAAGCTATCCAGAAGTACCTGCACTCTCAGCCACAGCTCTTCTAGATTAAACGGCTTTTTGAGATAGTCAGAACATCCTAAACTATACCCTTTTTTTATACTTTCAATATCTGTATAGGCTGTCATAAAAATCGCAGGTATCTTAGCATTTACCCGTTTAATCCACTCAATCACCTCATATCCAGTAGCACCCGGTACTTGAATATCCAAAATCGCAATATCTGCTTGAAGATTACATTTTTCAAGCAACTCTGTCCCGTCAGTATAAGCCTCAACAACCATCCCTTTTAGTTCTAAATACTCTTTAATATTTTCATTTAATAAGTATTCATCTTCTAGTAAAATAACTTTCATACACTGCCTTTAAGAACTTTTGGTATCTTATATCTAAATGTGGTGAGATTCTTTTCAGAAATCACACTTGGTTCAATTTCGTAAGTACGACAAATGGATGCAACTATTTCTAAACCTATTCCCATGCCAATCTGTTCGAAATCTTCCCTGTATCCATCATCAAAAATTTTATTTGGATTTTTAATAATACTACCCCTATTTTGGCATGTAAATTCCATATAATCTTCATAATCAATTATTCTTATGAGAATTATTGTTCCCATTTTTGCATATTTCACAGCATTAGATAAAGTGTTGTCAATAATTCTCAAGAGATCTATATGACGCATCTGTACAAAGCTTCCTTCATCTGCGTTAAAATCAATAGCAATATTTTTTGTATTGACAAGAGAAGCAAAAAAGTTAATTCTTTCCTGCACAAATTTGGCTAATTCTATGTATATAATTTGTTCTTCATGTTTTGTAGTGCTTAGTGAATAATATAAGTCATCATAAACCAATTGCAATGTTTTTGTTGCAACTGCGATGGCATCCATATAACGACTGGAGCCATATTTTATATCTTGCATCTCCAGTGATGTGTTGATAATAGCTAATGGATTATACAGCTCATGGTAAGATCTGCGCAACAGCAGTTTTAATGACTGGAACCTCATTCTTTTTTGAAGATGTAACAACACTCTAGCAACTAACTCTTGGTGTATGAGAGGTTTTGAGATATAGTCATCCGCCCCACAGGCAAAACCTTTTAATTTATCTTCCACTCCATAGAGTATAGAGAGAAATACCACCGGAATATCTTTTGTTTTTGGGTTACTCTTGATTGCCGTACATACAGCGTAGCCATCCATATTCGGCATAATGACATCAAGTAATACGAGATCTATAGGAAAAGCTTCAATGCGTTCTAAAGCCTCTTTTCCACTCAATGCTACAAAAAGTTCTATGTCCATACCTTCTAACATTTGAGCTAAAATAGCTAGGTTTTCAGGCTGGTCGTCAACAATCAATACTTTAGGAACATTAGTTTCATCTAAATTCACAAAATCACCCTCTAACAAATTTTTATTTTTAAATTGATTGTATTATTACATTATGAAGGAATTATGGATTTTAGTATAGAATTGAAATCCATTTTTTGAAGTGCACTTTTTAAAAATTCTTTTGATGGTGTATTTGGAAGTGTATTTATGAGCTTGTTCAGCGAAGAATAAGCACCATTTTTGGCATACACTAAAATCTCATCTTTTGTGTCATTATCTATCTCTAACGAAAATTGCGAGGTTTCTTCTCTTACTTGAGGGGATTGTTTAGATTTGTATTTGGATAAAACTCCAATAATATGTTCAAGAGTAAAAGGCTTAGGCAGCCAAGAGTCAAAAACTGATATGATTTCAGTTGGCTGATTTTTAAGAGCACTTACACCGATAAAAAAGGCTTTAGAACCCAAGGCTTTAAGTCTTCTGGCTGTTTGCGTGCCATCTATCCCCGGCATAATAATATCCATACTGACAATATCAGGCAAAAATCCATTCTTAAAATGTTCTATGGCCTCTTCACCACTTTTTGCTGAAACTATCACACAAGAAAATATTTTAAAAATATTTGTCATTATCTCAATATTTTCCTCAATGTCGTCAACAATCATAACTTTTATACCATCAAACTGCTGTAAATAAGTAATCTCAAAATTGACTTCAGAAATGCTGACTTTTTCTTTTTCGCTGCTAGCATCACTGATTATAGCATCTATGCTGTAAGCACATTTTTTTATCTTAAGAGCATATTCAAATGCCTCTTGAGAACTGTCCATCTGCATGATACTATCGCTATAACTGATTATCTGATGCAAATAGTTTTCAATTCCATGTAAAGATACTTTATCCACTTCAGCCCTTTTAAAAATTAAAACGAAAGATTATATCATATTCCTATATCAAGAGTTGCTCCCCTCATCCACGGGAGCACAATAAACTTCAAAACGACTGCCCTTTTCAATATTTTGATAAATAATATTACCGTTAAAACTCTGTCTCATAATATCCATACTCATATAAAGTCCGATACCCGTACCTTTACCCTGCTTTTTTGTCGTGAAGTACGGGTTAAATATTTTTTCTCTTATACTCTCTGCTATGCCACCTGCATTATCTTCTATAATTATAGTAGGCACACCTGAGCCTAAAAGCTCAGCTTTATCTTTGCCGGTAGAAAAAATACCATATGCTTCTGCTATATCTATAGTAATATTTATATGTTTATCTGCCTGCTCCAGTCCATCAAAAGCATCTCTCGCATTTGAGAGTAAATTTAAAATCACTTGCTCCAACAAATCTTCATAACCCACCATCGAAATATTATCATTGGTCACATTGATGTTCACTTTAATGTTGTGATTAATTAACTGAGGTTCCATAATTTCCATAATTGCTCTAAGCAAGTGTGATAATTTAAAGGGCTTGCTCTCTTTAGCAGGTTGTACAAAATTTATAAAAGTATCGATTGTATGTGACATCTTTTGACATTGATTTTGTATAAACTCGCTGCTCTGTTGAACTTTTTGCGGTTCCAGTTTTCCCATGCTTGAGAGAAGTGAAAGATTAATCCCTGCTGCGCTTATGGCATTGAGCGGTTGTCTCCATTGATGGGCAATCATCCCTATCATTTCACCCATTTGTATGAGTTTATTATTTTGAAAATTTATTTTATTTCGTTCTTCATTTTTTCCTATTTCTTTATCTATTCTAGCTTGCCATTCACTCGCTATTACATTAGTCATATGAACTAAGGCTGTTACCATTTCACTATTTTCACAATTTTCAGTGTCTTCTTTGACATCTTCGAGTATATTATTTTGAATACTTACCGCTCTGGTATTTGATTCACTAAGTGCCAGAATAGTCATAGTCTCATTTAAAAGATACGTAGCTTCATTATTTGAAAAAAATTCACCATTTCCAAAAAATCCTGACACTGGACATAGTTTTGCATAGTTTTTAAGCTCAACTGAACTCTCCTTATTGAGCAATCGTCTTCTTGCCATACATGAATAGATAAAAATACCCTCAGGTATAAAAGTATCTTCAGCGTTCGTCCACGTAATTCTCGAGTCTTTTATGATTGCATCAAGACTGCCTATCCCAAAGCGTACTGTTTCACCCTCTTTGACATTTCCTGCAAAAAGTAAGGAACCATCAGCAAGTTTATTTATACAAGCTCTCGCTATAGTGACACCATCTCTTTCTATCAGTAGGGGAATTTCTATACCGATTCTTGGAAGTTGTTTCGAAACAAGCTTGCCAAAATACTTTTCATACACACTTATAATCGGTTCTTCGTCTAATTCATACACTATATTATTTTGACTTTTAGTGACTTTCATAGGCAAGCCAACCGCATGCCAGCCTAATTGATATCTATTTTTTGTATATAACTCGCTGCCTTTTAAAACAACACCAACAGCACCTTCTTCTATAACTTTACCTTGATGACTTATGTAAGTTTGCACAAATTTAGCGTTATCTCCCGCCATGGCACCTGAAACTAAGTATTCGTCTTTAGACAAGCTTTTTATCCCATTTAAAAACACCTCTCCATTAATAACTAAACCTGTGGTAAATAAAATCATCACTTTTGCATCTTTTGTCTCAAGTCTTTTGGCAATTTCACAGCCCAAATCAAATGAGTCGCCTTCATAATCAACCCCAACAGATGTTATGGTGCTTTTTTCAAAAATAGTAACGTTTATAATTATTGCCTTAGTTGTAACCACATCATCTATAATCTCTCCATCTGTAGTTGTACCCATGATGTGAGCATTTGGGAGTTCATTTTCTAATTTAGTACTTATCTTTTGCATAATATTTACATCTGGTATGCCACAAAAGAATTGAACTAAACACTCTTTTTTAGATGCGAACATATTATCTCTTAGCCATCTCTCAAGTTGTTCATCATTTTTATATTTGTGGTTTAGTGTAAACATTTTGCACTCCTATAGTTTAAAATCATCTAGCCTCTTTTTTAAGTCTTGTAAGCGATATCTTTTTTTTGTTTTTTATAAGCCTTCTAGTTGTTCTGCAACCATCTGCTATAAAAATATTTATAAAAATCTATTCAATATTAAATTTCCTCTTATAATAACTAAAATCATCAAGAAAGAATAGAAATATTATAGAATAATATATATAATTTCAAGCATATATTTTTCATCGGCTTTGTTGTTCCCTTATAACTATCAAATTATGCAGTAGATATTTCTAATAATCGCTTATGCTTAAGGGGCATTTAGTAAAAATATTAAGCCACCTAATTGGTGTGTAAATTTTTAATAAATATCCCTTGAGTGCAATGATGAATGAGTTTTTTAATTTCTTACTACATAATTCGGGTTTAACTCTTTCATTACAATATCAACTGCCCTACTTGCCAAAGAGGGAAATGTAGTTAACTTCCCTCCGTATACATGCATTACTGCATTTTGTCCAAGATGATGCAGGTCCAGCTTATATTCTCGAGACATCTCTGTGGGAT
>Ga0316206_1002449_pt1 | contig 12458 bp, 10 predicted proteins | sample 6monthpyrite_MG_FD_204942 | JGI IMG/M metagenome (GOLD analysis project Ga0316206, IMG submission 204942) | Microbial mat bacterial communities from mineral coupon in-situ incubated in ocean water Damariscotta River, Maine, United States -... | ecosystem: Environmental > Aquatic > Marine >...
CACGGCTGATGTTCCCGAACCACGCCAGTAGCATCTCATCGAATGCCTCGTCTGTGACGAAGTCGTTTTCGAGCGGCCGGTCTTTCGCCCGCATTTTTTTCTGCGTCGGCTTGGCCTTCTCGGGATGCCGGGCGAGGTCGAACTTTTGGTGGTGCTTCTTCTCTGGAGCAGCAAACGACGAGTTGCCCGCCGCGATCGCGTTGTTCGATCTCGGCTCGACCTTCACATTGTACGGCGGGTCCGTATTCACCATGTCGATTGTGCTGCCATCGAGCAACCGATCCAGATCGGTCTCGCTCGATGAATCCCCACACAACAGCCGATGGTTCCCGAGCACCCACAGATCCCCCGGCTGCGTGATCGGATCATCCGGTGGCTCTGGTACATCATCGGGATCGGTCAACCCTGCTGCAACGCCTTCCTCGCCCGCCATGATCCGAGCCAGATCATCGGCATCGAATCCCAGCAACGACCAATCGATCCCGGCTTCCTGCAACTCGGCAATCTCGATCGGTAGCAGGTTCATGTCCCAAGTGGCCAGCTCGCCCGTCTTGTTGTCGGCGATCCGGTACGCCCGGATCTGCTCGGGCGTCAGGTCGGTAGCCACATTCACCGGCACCCGCTTGAGTTCGAGCAACTGGGCAGCTTTGTACCGCGTGTGTCCGCAAACAATCACACCCTCTTCATCAACCACGATCGGCTGGCGGAACCCGAACTGCCGAAGCGATTCGGCCACCGCCTCGACCGCACCGTCGTTCTGGCGTGGGTTGTTTTCGTAGGGCGTGATCTCGGCGATGTTCTTCTGGACGACTTTCATGGCGTATGCCTCCGTGCATGTGGTGTGAATCGAGGCCAACCGTGGCCCCGGAGTATTTTGTTTGGTGGCCCGATGGCGTACCTCGTTGGGCCGTGTGGCCAAGGGGCTTGGATTCCGACGGGGGGTGCCAGCCCGGGCAGGCTTTCCACACGGGCGATCCTCACAACCGGACAGGACAGGCGAAAGAAAGTCTGTCCCCAACGGGTGCTGTTCCCGCGGGCGTCGCCGGCTTGGATTGGCCCGGGAGTACCTAATCGATCGATTCTCGCTTGAGCGCTCGTGCGCGCGCGCTCCAGCGAGGCCCGGGCGGCGCTCAAGCGCCCGCCCCGGGGGGGTATGGGGGGGTGTGCGCGCGCGGGCGAGAACTGGGTTTCGCTGAAGCGCAGGGCTCGCTTGAGCGCTCGAGCGAAGCGCCTGAGCGGGTGCGCGCTCGAGCGAGAATCAGGGTTTTGGGGCGTCAGAATCACGACTCATCCCCCCTCTGTTTGGGGTTCTGATCCGATTTGAACTCGGGCTGGGCTCGGGTTGAGTACACGGCTTTGTGTGATTGCCCGGTTCGCCAACAGTGCAGCAGCCCCTCGCCCTCGGCGATCTCTAGGAGGTCCGCCGTCCGCCTCCACGACAAGCCACGCTCCTTCTTGGCCAGTTCGCGGATCTGGGCTTTGCTGCGTGGCGTGTCGGTGATGATCGCCTCGACGAACCGCTGGGCATCCCAAGTTGGCGGCTCGTCCTTGGCTGGCTTTTCGCGCTTCTTCCGCGATCGCTCGTTCTTGAGGGTCGACGGATCGAGCGTGTGATCGACCGACCATACCGGGAAGTCCCACCGCAGGCAGACCCCTTCGATCGGTGCCCACGAACGCACGGCCGCATCGAGCACGACCACGCCGTCCTCTTCGTGCGGGCGTAGCACGAGGTGCGTATCCGTCGCCCGGCTCTGGGCTCCTGCACCGGCTCCGACATCCGTGACGCTCTTGCCGCTCTGGCTGCCTTTGGTCGAGTGGTGGATGAGTATGAAACAGCAACCGAGCCGGTTGGCGTAGGCGTCGATGAGGTTGTAGATGTTCGCCATCGTGCCGTTGTCGTTTTCGTCGCCGCCCATGGGCATGAAGCGGTAGAACGCGTCGAGGATGATGACCTTGAACTGGCCCGGTTCGAGACCATCGAAGTATCCGCCCATCGCGTTGATGTCCTGGAGCCGGCCGCGGAGGTTGTCGACGAAGATCCGCTCGCTGATCTCCCGCATGGCCACGCTGCGGGCACTGGCGACCTTGGGGATGCGGTTGGCGCTCGTTTCGCGGTGAAGCTCGTTGTCAATAATCAGCACATCACCTGCGACGGTCTCATAGCACCCGAGCCAGGGCATCCCCGTCGCCACCGCGATCGCCAGATCGAGCGTTAGCCAGGACTTGCCGGTCTTGGGGGCCGCGATGACATTCATCGTCTCGCCCTCGCGGAGTAGGCCGTGAATCACCGGCGGGCGGAGCAGCGGGAACGACTTGACCAGATCACCGACGGCGATCGGATTCGGCTGGAACGCTTCGATGCTCGGTGCTGGTAGTACAGTGATGAAGCCGGATAGGTCAACGCCGTGCGTGTCGGTGTCGGGCACGCTGCCGAAGCCATCGCTTGCCAGCGCCGAGGCGGCCTTTGTAAAGTCGCCATTGTGTTCAAGCATCGCGTAGACGGCGAACGGTGCGTAGCCCTTGCCCGCTTCGAACGGAGCGGCGTTGGTGCTGAAGACATAGAAAACCCGATCCTTGAGCGTCGCGCTCGTGCCCGCGGCTTTGCCAGGGCGACGCCAGTGCTCGTTGTCGCCGGGTTTGACGAGCGTCCAGCCGTGCCGCTGGAGCACTTCACGCGAGTCGCCGGTCTCGTTGAAATCGTCGCCGGGGCGGAGCGATTCTGACACGGATAGAACTGGCACCGCTTGGCTTCCGACGATATCTCTTGGTAGTTCATCGAGTGCCCATGCGCAACCGAGTAGGATGTCCCGCTCGTCGCTTGTGATCGTTGGCGGCGCGACCAGCTCGCCTTGGATCAGTTTGTAACCATCGGATGGATCGCACAAGAACAGCCCGCCCTCGCCCCGGGTTTCGATCATGGTGATCGTCACTTGCCATTGCCCTTCGCTGGTCTTGCGGGGCGTGTAGTCCTTCGCCCCGATCGTGATCGGCTCGGAACTATCCGCTTCAATCACGCGGCTGGCCAGCTTCATGTTCCCCGACACGGGTTCATCGCACCGATACACGACATGGAACCCGTCCGATGGTGTGGTCTCGATGACCAGCCGATCAAACAGCCCGGGCGATTGCTCGCTGACTGCTTGTTTCCATGCATTGAAGGCCTCGCCGCCGAGATCGAAGTCGATCATCTCGAGGTTGCCCGAGACCGAGCCGCACACGATGCACATCGCATCGGTTTGATCCACGAACCACGATTCGAGTTCGTCGCTCGTCGGCAATCGCTCCTGATACAGCTTCCACTTCGACAACGCGACGCGCTTCTCGTCTCCACGCCGGATCGCAGGTAGGGCGCACAACCCCGAAGCAACGAGCGCCTCGGCATGAGCTTGGAGGGTGCCATTCAAATGGGCGGGTGCATGAGTCATCAGAACGGCACCTCGTCGGGATCGAAGCCGTATCCGTCGTAGGCAATGACTGGCTCAGGCGTGTTGTCCGTGGTTTCAAGCCGGGGTGGTTTGTCGCCCAGCTCGTAGGCGACCACCCGCTCCCAACCGTCGCCCGGCTTCTTCTCGACCGTCACCCGTTGTGTCGGCGCGATTGATCCCGCGTTCCCAATCGCGACCGCGTCCTCAACGGAGTTGGGTACCGGTTCGTCTGATCGTTCTTTCCACCATTGCTCAGCCTTGCGCCGGGCGTACCCCTCATGCTCCAGGCACACCCATTCGCGCACCCAGCGGTTGAACCCGACACGGTACTCGACCCGCATCGTCGGCCGAGCCAATGGATCGCCGCGTTTGTGGTGCGTGTGGTACGCAACCTCCATGACCCGCTCTTCGTGGCGTGTCGGGCCTTCATCGCCGGTGACGATGTCGGCATCGGAAGCAACCGCTTCGTGCTTTGCTTCTTGACGGGGCGGGAACGAGTGCCCGCACTCTGGGCACACGGCGTAGGCGGTATGGATCAGTGCATCGCACTCGGGGCATTGCTTGGCTGGTGCTTCGCCAGAGCCGGTGTCTGAATCAGCGAGCCGGATCGCATCGACCGGCCCGTGCCGGAGCACATTGCCGCCGAAATCGAGCACGAGACAATCGTCCTTCTCCGGATGCAAGCGGAACCCACGCCCGACCATCTGGTAGTACAGCCCCGGCGAGAGCGTCGGGCGCAGCAGGGCCACGCAATCGACATTGGGCGCATCGAACCCCGTCGTCAGCACATTGACATTTGCCAGGTATTTCAGGTCGCCCGCTTTGAACCGATCGATGGTCTCGTCTCGTTGTGATGCAGGCGTGTTGCCGCAGACAAACCCGCATTCGACGCCGTGCCGCTCTTGAAGAATCGACTGCACATGCTGGCCGTGGGCAACGCCGGATGCGAAGATCAGCACCGCGTTGCGATCAGCCGAGGTTGTCATAATCTCAGCGCACGCAGACTCGACGAGCCCCTGCGTGTTCATCAGGTCTTCAACCTCGCCCGCGACGAACTCGCCGCCACGCACATGCAGGTCGCTGGTATCGGCGACCGACTTGCCCGATCGACTCCGCAACGGGCACAGATAGCCGCCGGCGATGAGTTCGCGGACACTGGCCTCGAAGCACACTTCGTTGAGGATGGAATCTTCGTTGCAGATTGTCCCCGTCTTCATCCTGTACGGCGTCGCCGTCAGCCCGATCACCCGCTGGTGGTCGCACAGATCACGGGCATCGGTGAGGAACCGCCGGTACATACCCTCGCCGTCGGGCGGGATCAAATGGGCCTCGTCAACGATCACCAGATCCATTGGCCCAAGGTCGTGCGCCCGCTGATAGATCGACTGAATCCCCGCGACGGTCACGGCGTAGCCAAGATCGCGCCGACCAAGCCCGGCCGAGTACACCCCGATGGGCAAGTCCGGCGCGACGGCTTGCAGTTTGCCCGCCGCCTGCTCGAGCAGTTCCTTGACATGAGCGAGCACGATCACGCGCCCGCCCCAGTCCTGGACCGCCGCCCGACAAATCTCGGCGATGACATGCGTCTTGCCGCTGCCAGTTGGCAGTACGACCGCCGGGTTGGAGTCGGACTGCGCGATGTGCTGCCACACCGCATTGACCGCGTCGCGTTGGTAGGGACGAAGTTTCATCGCTTCCACGGCGGTGTACTCCCCGCAGGTGCAGTAGCGACCGGTTGGGAGCTGCCCTTGGCCTCATACCCCTTGATCTCGTTAGTAATGTCGCCAGTGTCGCTGCGCTTCGTGCAGCCGACCTTGATCGTCAGCGGCAGGTTGTGCAGTTCGATCGAGTCCTTCGGTGCCATCACGCCGATCGCCCGGCAGATGCTCGACAGCTCCGCTCTTGCGATTTTGACTGCCATGTCGCTTGGGTTGTCGAGGTTAAGCCGAGCCCATACGAGCCGGCCTTTATACTCGCCGTCGAGCACTTGGAAGGTCAGTTGCAGGTACTGCCCGGTTCCGGCTTTCGTTGGCTTCATCTCCGACTCGGTGATGATGGCTAGGTACTTACCAGCGGGGATCGGATCAAATCCGACTGCGGGATCGACTTCGTTTGCATTGAATCCATTGAGATGTGCCATGTTTAGGCTCCTTGTGTTTGAGGTTCAGTAATTGATTGGATTGATTCGTTTGGTTCGACGGCTTCCTCGCCGCTCGCCTGCATCGGGTTCTCGCCGCGTAGGAAGGCATCGAAGATGCGGTAATCCAGCGGCATCTCATCAGGCAGCCCGAGCCGGTTCTTGGCCATGTGCGCCGGGCGCTCGGTCGTGCGGATGATCCGCTCGCCGGTGCCGATGCCCTGCGTTCGTTTGCGGTTGAACCCCTCGTCGGTGTGCTTGGTGTGCACGCGGTAGGTGGCAAACAACACCTCGTCGCACCACTCTTGGATCAACGCCGACGCGTGCTTGTTGAGCCGAGGCACATACCGGTCATAACTCTCGGTCTCCGGGTTGTCGAACTTCTCGATCCGGGAATGAGCAATCAGGATCACCTGCATCCCTCGCTCGTTGCGGAGCGCATCAAGCCCGTCGAGGATCTCTCGCCATTGGGTGAGCGCGAAGGTGTACCCCTTGGCGTACCCGATGTCCTCGATGGACTCGACGCCACGCTTGGCGCAGATCTCGGCGAAGATCAACCGCTCGAGCCAATCGAGCGAGTCGATGACGACGGTCTTGTAGCCGTGATCCTCTTTATAGAGCGCCGCGATGGACGCGAGGATGTCGCCGTAGCGTGTGGCCACGGGCAGCCGATCGCATTCGATCTCCCCAAGCCCATCCTCCGTCTGGATGAACACGGCCTTGTCCGCCATCGACCCAAAGGTCGATTTGCCGATCCCATGCGTGCCATAAAGCATGATGCGTCTCGGCTTGGGTTGTTTTCCGGATTCGATGTGTTGCAATAGCGTCATGATTCAATCTCCTTTGTGTTGATGTGCTGGTGTTGGTACTGGTGCTTGTTTTGAACTTGTATTGGTGTGTCGATCGAACTTGCGGAGCGATTCGAACCGCGTCGGCCAACGCCCACGCTGCTGGCACGAAGCCAGCTCCACCATCGCCCGCTCGTTGTCATGCTGTGCTTCATCAAGCAGTGACGCATCAATCACCCACACGCCACAGCGATATGGCTCACGCTTCTCAACCGCGATGATGTGCACCGGCAGCTCACGCCCGATCGCCTCGGCAACCACCGCCCGGTAGAAGGCGAGTTGATGGACATAGCCGAAGTTGTCGATGCTCTCCTCGAACGAATCGAGGTTGTCCGTGGTCTTGAGATCAACAATCCCTCGGCCTTCGATCGGATTGATCCAATCAAGCCGAACCTGGCACGCATGCCCGGCATACGCTCGCCGAACCACCCCCTCGGCTTGTCCGACCGACAACAACTCACGAGCGAAGATGTGCCCCTTGACCGACGCAGCCATCTGCTCGATCACCGCCGCCTGATCATCGCTCAACACCGGCTTGCCGATCTTCTGAGCCCACTCGGAAAACGCTTTGGTCGTAGGCCCAAACGGCTTTTCAGTCTTGGGATTGATCGGCCCGCCAACCGCGAACTCCGCGTCGTACCGCTCGCGTCCTTCGAGGATCAGCACATGAGCCGCTTGCCCGACAAGGAACGCCGTGCTATCCCGCCGAGGAATCAACCCGAGCCCCTTGCGATGGTACAACAACGGGCACCGCCGAAACTCCGCCAGCCAGTGCGACGAAAGATTGTCCTTCGCTTTAGCGTGATACACATCCGCCGGCTCGCGGGTCAGGAACCCAAGATCAAGTTGATCGAGCGAATCATCAAGATGATCAAGATGGATGTCGCGTGTGTACTCGCCTTGACCAAGCCGAACGAGTGGAGCGGTGGGGGAGGTTGGCGTTTTCATAGCCCGGCCTCCTCAAGCTCTTGCATCGCAAGCTCATGCTGGCGCTGCTTGGCTGCGTGCTGTTTCGTTGCCGCCTTCGATTGGCGTGCCCGCCGAGTAGCATCATGTTCGTCGGCCCGCTGCCGAGCCGCCCGCTCGTTCATCCGATCAAAGTGTGCTTCGTCCGCCTGCGCCAGCGCCCGACCAAAGTCATCGAGCCACTGCCGAGTCGTAAAGATCCGGCTCCCAAACCGCGTATGCTTGAGCCGAATCCGATCGCCCGACGCCGACTTGACCCCCTCGCGGCACCACCGCCAAACACAGTTGGCCGATGGCCGACCAGGCGCGATCTTGGCCGCCTGCGCCAGCGTCAAGTGTTCATGTGCATGCTGCTTATGCTGTTCTTCGCAAGGCTGACTCTGCGGTTGTTGTGTTTGCTGCTGCATCCATACTCTCCTGGCTGACCTCAGCCGGTTGTTGAGCATGGACTATCGACGATGATTTTGGGTGGTAACTCGATTGGTGTTCTTGAGCGAGACCAACCCAATCAAAATCGGCCCGCACGATCACATGCAGGCCGAAGAAAATTTGTCAGAAATCTACAAGTTCCCGAGTTGCGCAACTGTAACTCGGCAGTTGGATGCAGTTCGCCATCGATCGTGGTGATCGGAAACTGGCTCTATCTGGAAAAAGTTTCCAGTAATGGCGAATTTCCAGTGCTGGAAATTCGCCGAAACTGGAAAATTATCAGTTATTCAGACCTCAGCCTACTTGTTGCAGGGACACCTCACGCCGATTGGCCCCATCGGCCTTCCGAGTCATGACCCGCCCGGTCATCTCCAGATTTCCGAGTGCGCTCCGCAGCTGCGCCCGCGATCCTCCGGCGAGTTTCGCCAGCCGTAGTTCGCTGTATCCAGCGTCGGAATCGAACCGCAGTGACGCGAGAATCGACGCGCGAAGATCACCCCGGAAATCCGCCCGCGTGACGAACTCGGGGTGCCGACGCATCAGCCAAGAGGCCGGGCGAATCGCATCGTCCTTGAACTCGATCGGCTGGCACCAGAGATTCCATTTCAGCGAGATTCCCGAGGCCTTGCGTTTGGACAGTACCCGGAGTTTCGGGCTCTTCCTCGAACTGGCAAACAACGCTCGAGGCTGATTGGCAGGCTTGAGCGTCTTGATGATCGACTCGAACTCCAGCGGGTGCGTCCCTTGCTGAGCGATATCGAGCAGCAACCCAAGCACGGGCTGGTACTCGGGTTCAAGCTCATCGCGGATCAGCCGCTTGAGACGATGCTTGGCGATCAGATCGCCATAGGTATGCAGCCAGGTGGCCGACATGACAAACAACCTCGCCATGCGATGCGCATTTCGAGCGGTATCCAGAACGAGGCGTTCGAGATCGAGCGTGCCGTCGATTGGGCTCGCGTTGAATCCCGCGCCGAGGCTTGTCCACCGGCTAATGAGTTGGTCAAGTTGGTTATTCATGGTCATGTATCTCTAGTGAATCCAGAAGCGTCCGTGCATCGTCGATCTGTTCTTGGTTTGTCCCTTTCTCGTTAAGCCCGTCCAGATAGGTCCGCACGAACTCGGTATCATCCGCTCGCACCCGCAGCGTCTCGAGGTCTTCAATATCTTGGTCACGCCCCGCGAGCACCTTCATCGCAATCAGGTCAGGCCGACTCGCTGCAAACACTCTGAGCAATCCAAAATCGCCAACCGGAATCCTTCGGTGCTTCCAACCAGCGGGCAATGCATCAAGCCGGAGTTGCACATGGCTGTTGAGCCAGTTCGCCGCGAGCGACATTTCATCCGCAACTCGTTCCGCAGCCAACTCAACAGCCGCAAGGGCGGCTTCGGGAACACAAACCATCACATCGCAGTCCGTCGTTGTCCGCGATACAGGCAGAACCCCAGTCACCATCCCAGCGGCACCGCCAACCAGAAGGATTTCAATCTCTTCGTGGTACTCCAAGAGATCGCCAAGCCGTTTGAGGGCTCGCTCAACGATTGATGTAGTCATTCGATCCATGGGCACTCCTACTGTCGGTAATATCATACAGTATATCGAGTCAAATATCAACTCAAATACTGACTACGGCCTCCAAACGGCCATGAGGCATCATTATCGGGCATTTTTATAGACGATAAACATCACCCCACCCGTTGCATCACCTCGATCACCTTCGCATGATCCCGCTCGGCGTAGATCGCGTCGGTGATCTGGGCGCTCGCGTGTCCGAGTGCCAACTGGGCGGCTTCCAATCCGAAGGCCTTGCGGATATCCGTCGCGGCGTTGTGGCGGAGCTGGTGGGGGTGCCAGCGGTGGGGGGCGAGCCAGGCCTTGAGGTCTTGCTTTTGCTTCTTGGTCAGCCGGGCCTTCCATTGGGCGAGTGTTTCGTCGTCGCGCTTTCGCAGTGGCGATGGCGGAGGCGGGGCCGCCCGATCGCAGGCGCGTTGGATCGCTGAATAATAACTCGGCGTCGTGTACCTTCTGCCCGCCTTCTTGCTCGGCGAGGCGATGCGGTTGGTGCCGGTGCGGTTGCCGCACGAGAGCGGCGTCTTGCGATTTGCGGTGAGCGCCGCCCGTCGCTCGGCCTCGGCTTCGGATGGGCTAAACAAAAATGCGTCGTCGGGTCGCCCATCCAAGAACGGGTTGATGATCTCTTGGGCGCGCGGGCCGACGAAGATGATGCGGTCTTGCCCGCGGTACTGGTTCTTGTGCTCTTGCGGGCGATGGGTCCACACGCCCGATTCGTCGTCCATGCGAAGGTCGGCCTTCCGCATCCCGAGCAGCTCGCCGGGGCGAGCGCCGGTGAGAAGCTGGAGCTGCACAACCGCGCGGACCTGCCGATTCATCAAAGGCAGCGTCTTATTGATCAACTCCATCGGCACCGGCTCGACCCGCTTGCCTTCCTTGGCTTCGGTTCGTCCTCGCTTGAGCGACTCGACGGTATCGAGTGCTTGGTACACGCTGGAAGGCACCATCTCATACGACGCCGCCCATCGGAACATCCGCCGAATGCGCTGCATTTGTTGGTTGATGTACTTCCGTGACCACTCTGGCCTTGGTGGGTCGCTCGTCGCATCCCCGACGATCATCGCCTCGCGGAGGTGGCGGAGTTTCTTGGGTCCGAACTGATCCGCGGGCAGCGATCCATAATGCTCGCGGAGCATGCGAAGCACCACCCGCAGCGTGCCCGACTCGTTGGGCTGGTAGTACCGCTCGGCCCATCGCCAATAGTCCCGGATTAGGATGGTGATGGATGGCGAGTTGGATTGCAGATACGGATCATGATTCTCTGCCCAGTCGGGCGTTGGCCAACATCGGCGGTTGGCTTCCCATTCGGCGATGATCCGGTGGTACCGCTCGCGGCTCTGAGGCGTGTTGTGCTCGCCAAGCCAGAAGTCCTTGCGTTGTCCGGTTTGGGCATCGCGCAGCGTGACAAGCGCTTGGGTGTATCCCTTGCGCTTCCGATAGTTTGGTGTCTTTGGCATCGGTGGAGCTCCTTGAAACGCGTTGCGCGGTGTAGGACCGCGCGAAATGAGGCGTTTTAGGCTGCTCCACCCGAGGGTGGGTTCCCGTATCGTTTCTGCAAGATACGGACTCAGCGAGAGTTATAAAAAAAAGCGGGTGAACGGGCTCGAACCGTCAACATTCAGCTTGGAAGGCTGACGCTCTACCATTGAGCTACACCCGCATAAACCAAGAACAGATCGGATCCGTCGTGCATCACGCCAATTAATCCAAAAACTCGGCTCGGGCACAGTATAGGAGATATGGCTCAAATGGCAATCGTCTTGAGAAACTATCCGTTGATCGAGACTACAATCATCTCAAATCAACAACATATACTGTGTCGCAGGACTCATTCCTGCTAGGAGGAAAATATGAACAAGATCACAATCGCACTCTCACTCATCGCTTCTGTGTCGCTTGTACCGGGTTGTAGCGGCGAGAATGAAAGTCCTGAATCATCTGTATCTCAATTCGGTTCAAACTCAACCCCAAGCGAGAATAACACACCAGAACCGAGCTCAACCGCTCAGCCCGCTGCCAATCCATTCGCAGCAGCCAAGGGAAAACTTGTGTTCACCAGCACCTGTGTCGCTTGCCATGGTGAAGGCGGCATTGGTGTCGAAAATCTTGGCAAAGACATGACCATCAGCGAGTTCATCAAGTCGAAGACTGATGACGAACTCCTTGCATTCATCAAGGTCGGTCGCCCGATCTATGATCCGCTCAGCGCCGGGATCGCCGACATGCCGCCAAAGGGAGGCAATCCTACGCTCACCGACGAAGACCTCAAAAATGTCATCGCCTATATCCGCACGCTCCAGAAGTAATCACTGCAATGCGTTCGGTGTGAAGAAAAATTGATACACAACATGGCCGCTCTCGCGTCAGTCGGTGAGCGGCTTTTTATATCGAATCGCCATGAACATCGGGATCTCTCGCCGCGCACGATTCTCCGCGGCTGCCCTTGGTCCCGGTTCGCTAATCCGCCGGCTCGACCATTCTTCGATGGAATCAACAACAAGGCCGCTCTTGGTTCCGGCGTTGATGTAGCTGCCCAATGGGCGGTGGTGTGTCACGGTCGTGACCGCTGGCTGCCCCTTGGCGACCTGGCCGGGGTTCATGACGATGGTGCTCGATTGCTCGCTCATATACTGATCGATCCTCCGGAACTGCACCTGCTGTCCTGTCCGTTCGTCCATCGTCCATCCCCATGCCGATCCGCCCGCGATACGATAACTCGGGTGTGAGATCACAGCGACAAACCTCCCACCGGGCTTAAGCTGATCGAACACGCCCTTGAAGAGCGCTTCGAGGTGCTCGATGTTCATCATCGCCATGATGCAGGTCGCCACATCGACGGGCTGGTGCCCGAGATTCGACAGATCGCACGCGTCCCAAACCTTGAAGCTTGTCCGCGAGGTCGAGCGCCCATTGGCCGCTTCAATGAGCGCCTCGGAGATATCGATCCCGAGCACTTCCTCGGCCTCGCTGTGCGCTGCGATGTACTCGCTCATCACGCCCTGCCCACACGCCACATCAAGCACGCGTTCGCCCGGCTGAATATCGAGCAGGTTCATCACCCCCGGCAAAATAATCTTTTG
>Ga0316206_1002452_pt1 | contig 12430 bp, 12 predicted proteins | sample 6monthpyrite_MG_FD_204942 | JGI IMG/M metagenome (GOLD analysis project Ga0316206, IMG submission 204942) | Microbial mat bacterial communities from mineral coupon in-situ incubated in ocean water Damariscotta River, Maine, United States -... | ecosystem: Environmental > Aquatic > Marine >...
AGAATGGAACATGAGATTTAGAACCATTTAATGTCCAAGAACCTGCAGCACCTTTCGCTAACGTATTAGCAGATAAGTTTTTAGTTACATCAGCTGGGTTAGCATAGCTAACATCTGCCTGAGCCATAAATGCTTGGTCAGGAATAGTAACGCCTGTAGGAGCATTTACAGTAATACCTACAGTGCCAGATGTAAGTGCTGAGGTAGAAGTTACTTTTGCCCAACTAAAATCGGCTGCATAAGTAGTAGTACCAGCACTAGAAGCAACGCTACCGTCACCTGCATCACCTAACTTACCATTACCATCTTTATCTAGGAATGAAAAGTTACCGTAAACAGTATAAGTAGCACCATTAGTAGTTACACCACGACCAGAACCCACTGTAGCTACAGTGTTAGTTAAAACTAAGGTATCAGCTGAGGTTGAATCAGCAGATTTATCTACAGTTTGGTCAAATGCTTGACGATTGGCATTTACATCAACTACTGCAGAAAATTTATCCTTAATACTAGTAGCAAGTTCATCAGCATAAGTAATATAAGTTACTGCTGTAGAAGTATCTACATTGATAGGTCCATCAACTGTGCTAACACGACCAGCTGCAGAAAATTTAACAGTACCTTTATTGCTAGCAGAACCAACATTAAGTTTGATACCAGAAACAGTAACTACGTCACCTGATGCAACCGGTGTAGAAACTAATAAACGAATTTGGCTACCTGAGTAATCTAAAAACTCAACTTTACCAGTACCAGTATTAGTGATTGTTGGGGCATATGCAGTTGTACCTGTCATAGTTACCAACGAAGCACCAGTTGCTGTTAATGTGATAATATCACCAGCAGCATAGCCACGACCCGTTGTAATAGTTACATCGTTAGCTGTTACTGTATTAATACCAACAGCATATTCAACACCAACTGTTTCACCTGTAACAGCTACAGTAGAAGCAAAGGCACCGAATGTTGCAGTTGTGGCCACAACAGCAGCAGCGATAAGCGTCTTTTTAAACATTTTTTATCTCCAATTTCATGAAATTGAACACTCTACAAATCAATTTGTTTGTGTCCTTTTTTTACTACATTATCGGTTCTTTTTCCGTTTTACTTCCTTACAAAACGAAAGTCAGAAAAACGAATAAGGCCAATTTACATATAAAAATAGTTAAAAGTCAATAATATCCTATCAATTTATAGATAAAATTGAGCTTTAGACCATTTTTTATTCAATTACACCCTGCCACAACAAATCAAAACAAAGTGTGTCACAGCAACAGCATGCATAAACATACAACGTTCGTATAATAGCGCAATTATAGAGCATTAAAAACAGTTAAGTTAATCAATTTTAACATTTTCTAACTTATTTTGAAAGGAAGACATAATTCCTTTCCATTGTTCAGTATTATTTATCACTCTAGGCGTCATTAATAATACCAATTCCGTTTTTGTTGATTCCTTTACCGTTGAACGAAATAAATGACCAATCAGGGGTATATCACCAAAACCCGGTACTTTTGCTTTATTGTTAGTCGTTTTATGATCTATCAATCCACCTAAAATAATGGTTTGACCACTTTCAGCGACCACTTCTGTATCTAAATTACGTTCAAAAATATTAGGATTACCCGACGCACCAACTGAATCAGCTAACGCATTACTAATGGATTCGGTAATTTTCATAATCACAACACCCTGTGCATTTACTGTGGGTGTTACGGATATTTGAATACCGGTTTTACGTTGTATTGTATTCGTAGTACTGGTTTGAGTATTCAGCGGGTTGATCGTTGTTGAGCCAACAAGTGATAACGTAGTGCCGATATCAATTGAGGCGGTTACTCCATCTCGCACTAATAAATTAGGATTAGATAACACATTAACATGATCATTATTTTGCGACAACTTAGCCTTTATTTGATCACCAATCCCATTATTTAATAAAAAACTAAAACCGCTAATACCACCTTTACCACTCACCGCATCTAGACCAAATTGTCCTAAAGTTCCGGTAGATAAATTACCATTTTTTAACGCCCATTCCACACCATATTTGAAATTATCAGTTAATGTTACCTCAGCAACAACAACATCGATCATCACCTGTTTGGGTAATACATCTAACTTGTTTATTAACGGGATAATATTTTTATAATCAGTACCCGTAGAATAAAAGATTAACGCATTGGAGCGATTATCTACCACTAAAGTCATCTTGCCATTACTAACACCTTGCTGACGAGTCGTTTTAGTTAATTGACCAGTAGATTGTCCTTTTTTATCATTTGCATTGGCTGCCGAATTGGTTTTTAATGCTGCTGAAGCATTACCCCCACTTGCATTTAGTAACGGAGTTAAACTATCACCAATGTCACTTGCTCGAGCGTAACGAGGATGAAATACATAATACTGCTTAACATCCCCCTCACTTGGCTTATCAATCGTTTTAGTCCAAAACTGTACTCGATCATATAGCGTTTTAGTTGCTGCAAAAACAGTAACCGCGCCTATTTGAGGTAAAGGCACAAACACTAAATTTTTATTACTCGGATCATTAATACTATTAGCAATACCTTCACTAGTTAACAAGGAAGATAACTGTTGTAAATAGTCATCAACCGACGAGTAAACTAACTTAACAAGCCCAATATAACGACCGCGATTAGCCGGTGCATCTAACAACTTAACTAATTCTAACGCTCGAATTACATTGTTATAATCACCCATAATGAACAATGTACCTTGCCTTGCATCTATAGTAATTGACACATCTGCTAACTGTTCAATGGTAGTTTTCAAACTAACTTTTACACCATATAAAATCGGTACAATTTGTAAAATTTTATTGTTACCCGTTGGAACTGAGCTTGCGTCGCGGCCTAAACCAACAATGGTTGACGCTTTACCTTGGCTATTTTGTGGTGTAACTGCATAGACATTATCATTAAACTTTAAAGTTAAGCCTCGATCATTCAGTATCGATAACGCTAAATTAAATAGCTGCCGTTGAGATATTGCTTGCTTCAAACTGAGCGTCACCGGATTGTCAATTTTTTCGATACCTGGGGTTAATACATAATCAACGCCAAGTAATTCACCAAATACGTAATGAATAAAATCAGTCACTGTCATTTTATTTGCAGAAACAGTAACCGTTTTATCTACTGGAAATTTTGCTGCCATCTGTGCTGATTTAAAACTCAATTCATCACGTTTCATACTAGGAATTTTGATCAGCTCATTTGACTGAGATGTCTTTTTATTTGATGATGAATGAGCAACATCACTAGCATCTACAGTATGATTAACACCGCTTAAAAATGATTTCTTTATGGTATCACCCGCTTTAGCATCTAGCGTATTGCCATGCCGAACTTCAGTCGTTGTCGAACACGATGAAAGCAATAACATAACACTTAGCGTTATCAATATTTTAGATAGTTTTACAGACATAATTTTTATCATTTTATTAAGAATAGTTGTAATTGAATTAAACGATCACCTTGCACTAGATCGACGGAATTAGAGCTAACTTGAGTTAATTTATAGTTTGCAATAGATTGCCCTACAAATAAACGAATATTAGACTCAGCATTATTAATTAAGTTTTTTTGATGAATTAACGCAAACTTTTTACCCTGATCATCAAACGTTGCAACCAAAGTAAATTTATTACTACCATCAAATAAACCAGACAATTTGCCCTGTTGCTGCATTTGTTCTGCTATAGATAGCAGTTTAACTTGTGGTTTAACAACTTTAGGTGCTGCTACGGTTACTGGTGGTGTAGCCGGTTTTTCAACATCAAATGTTGCTAATAATTTTGTTAATGCATCCACTTCTGGTGGCGATAATAACTTAACAGCAAAACTATTATTCGCTTTAAAGTTGAGCGTTGCGTCACTATAGTTATGAGTAATCACTAAACGACTAAAAAAGTCTAGCAGGCATAAGAATAACACAAAACCTATAGACGAAATAATACTCATCTGCTTAGACATGATTTTTCCCATGTGTCTCAGTTGAGGTATTGCGCCATCCCATCAAAACAATTTTCCCCATAAAATTACCTAGTTTATGATCTTCTGGCCACATTTTTGAAATATTGTCACGTAATTCAACTACTGCGAGTTTTGGTGTTAATTGTTCTACGTCACGGATGAATTCAATTAAATGCTTAACCCGTCCAGAAAATGCAATTTCAATACGCTGTTGTTCTAAAAAACCATTGTTAACCGGGTTTAACCAATCCATGGTACGAACCGACAAACCATGTTTCTCAAGTAATTTATCTAACATTTGTTGCGTATGAATTTGATAGTCAGCAGCCGATTTCTCATTCGCGGCAACACTCGATAGCACTAAATTGGTTTTTGCCATTAATTGCCCAAGTTGTTGGGTAAGCTCTGTTTGATGTTGCAGTAAATCTTGCCCTTTGGTTAATTGTTTTTGTAATTGAGCAATTTTTGTCACTTTAGTATCTTGCCATTGAACAATTGGAATCAATACAAATTTCAATACACTCAAACTGGCGATAATGGCAATTAACATATTGCGATTATTCATCAAGGTCATGGCTGTTTTCCTTTCTGTGTTACCTGACCTGCATCGATTAAGGTAAATTGAACCGTCACAATTTCTTGATTGCCACTTTTAACCACTGGAGAAATCATTTGTGGTGCAACAATTAATTTATTGGTAGATAACGTTTGCATAATATCCGTTGATTTTTTTGCTTTTATGCGCAAGGTGAACGCATTATTATCATAAATAAGTGACAACAAGGTCGCTTTATTTTCAATTAATTGTAAGGCAATAACCCACGCGGGTGAAATGATGCTAGATAATGGTGTTATTGACGTTAATTTTTGCTGCTTTTGCTGTGCATTTTCCAATTCACGCTGCAAACCAAACACTTGATCTAACTCTTTTTTTTGATGTTTTATTTGCTTAGTTAATGATGATTCAGAATAGCTTAACCATAAACTTGTGAGCGCTAAATAGCTTACCAACACAATACTACCCGATAGTGCCATCAACTTAACAGGCAGCTTTTGCCAAATTGATTTTAAACGTTGGTTATTAAATGCTTGTAAGTAACTATAACTGGGTAAAGACAATAATGATCTTACCAGTAACTGAGCATATTCAGTTGTTGATAGAAGCACAGGTTCTACCATCGCGCCACTATGATATTGTGCAATTTGAGTTAATGTAGATGCCGATGAATTAGGAATAACCGATTGAAAACCACTCGGACTACTGTAACAATAAAGCGTACGTTCAGCCAATGCTACTTTAACAACAGGTTGGTCTGCGACCTTTGCATAACCATTTAAAATGGCCAGTGATTCTGGAAATACTAGCCAACTTTGCTCGGCCATTAATTGATAAACATCATCACGTATCACACAAAAATTAATACGTATTTTGTCAGTATCAATGATCTCTAAAAGGAAATATTGCTTACCGTTAAACGGCGCAATATCAGACATTAATTTAGCCGCTTTTTTAGCATCCTGAAGTTTAGATAACGGCAGCATGCGTGAACTTTCATAACAATGCTCGCGACCAACCAAAATAATAGGACATTTCTTCTTCGTCACCGACGTACTAATCAAATCGTCATTCGACAACTGAAATGAATAAAGTTGATCAGTATATAGCCCGATTAACGATAGTCCTTTTTTGAAAACTTGGCTTAACAGACTCTGTCTCCTAAAATAAAATTTAACGCCATGTAACAGGTATTGTTATGTATTTTATCGTCTTGAAATCGATAAACTTATACCTTAAGTAACCTAAAAATTTATTTCTATTATCTTTAATTCACTTGCTTTTACGTATGGCAATGCTGGTTTTATACGTGCTGGATTATCCGCTGAAAACCAATTGATTACAACCATGTGTTTAAAAGCTATTAATTTTTATTAAAATACTTTTCTCTACCCTAGGGGTTGTTGATCTTTGGTGGTTAAATTTTATTCGTGATAAAAGCATTTTAATCGCGACGAGCAGTATGCAACCTAGTTAATCTAAGTAAATACTGCTTAACAAAGAGAAAAAACGCTTTTAGCCGAACCCAAGGGCAGTATTTGTTAGTCATTTCTACTGCGCTATTACTTTTTTATGTAGAATAACTACACAGCAAAAGCTCTGCTTTGTATAAATATCCAACAAACTGCTGCAAAAACAATCTCGAAAGTTCAACAGCCCCTAGACACAATTACAAGTTTAAAAATGGTTATCAGCCTGTCATTTTAATAACTCGCTAAAATAATGATAGGTTCCGCAGCTTTTTGACTCTGTACTTTAACGTCTAGATGTTTGGTCAATTCAACATCACCTTGATGCACTGTGAGTGTAATCAAAAATGTATTTCTTGGATGTAAATCAATATTGGCATCATCACCATTGCCAACTATACCTGCCCACACCTGCTCGGTGAACGGGCCTTGCGTTTGTGCATCACTGATTTGTGTTGCCACATCGGCTGTAAATAATGCTTCATTTAATGTTTTTGGGGCTAATGCTGGGCTAAAAGCCCCAGTAGGATAGATGGTAACTAACGGTTTAAGTTGTTGATATAAGGTTGGTGTTATACCTTTAATAAACTTCAACTCGGAAATATGTTGTAACGGCCCATTCCGTGGTACTGCTAGACCCTGTCCAAGATAATAAGATGCTTCAGCTCCTTGCGTTCGTCGATCATTATCAATATCAATCCAATCTTTCAAGCTATCCATAATTTCTATTTGTTGATTTGTAGGCACCGAAAAGTGGGTTAATAATCTAAACCAATATTTATCTGGTGATGTTACTAACGACATTAAACCTGCGGTTGATTGCATGGTAAAGGTAACGTTATCAGCTAACTGAACAGGCTGACCACGAAAATTCCATTGCACACCGTTGACGGTTTGGCGCGTTAATTCATCGGGATCATGTTTAAATAAGGTAAACAACACCCGACTTTGATAGGTACGTAATAATAACTCCGCTTTAATTCTATCATTAAAGCTGCTGGCTATAGCAACTTGTTGTCGAGCGGTTTTCGTAAATTGAATTGCGATCAACGCGATGATAGCGGTTATTAATAGTACTTGGATTAATGCAACACCCTGTTGTTTAGAAGTTGTCATTAAAAAGTACCAGAATACGAGGATCAACTTGACTGATCGGAAAATCAAATTGCTGTAGTTGATGATGATAAAGAAAATTGATTCGCACAATTCGAGGCATAATACTACGCTGCAACGCGTTAAAACTTTGCCACCAAATAGGCGCTTTACCTTCGGTCAAACTAGCTGAACTTTCATAACCAAAGTAACTTAGTTTGACATTATTTAATTGACTAAAAATAATGATTTTTCTATTAAATTCTATGTTTTGGTGTAACGAGGTTAATACCATAGCTGGATTAATTGCTTCTTCATACACCAAGTTGTAAGTAAAGTCTGGTTGTTGTTCAACGGATAATCGAAATACACTCGGTTGTTGAGGTAAGAAAAAAGACGTTAAAGTAACGCCCACCACACTATCTTGCGAACCTTCAAAATACAGTACCGCTTTGCGTTGTTTATCACGTAATATATAGGGGTAAACGCCAGTAAAAGCGCGTTTCATTAACATTAATCTGCGCGCATTTTTTGCGGCTTGGTCAAAATGAGTTAACTGTCCATCCCAATGCTTCATAAAAAAAGAAAAGCCCGTCGTGGCAATTAGTAAGGTCATGCTCATAATTGCAAATGCCACTAACAATTCTATTAATGAAAAGCCATTCGAGCGGTTCACCAGGTGGTATCCTCATATTCAAAATGCCGCGTAGCCGATTGAGTGGTAACCGCCAAGCTGATCTGCCACAATTTAATTTGATTATCTGATTGAGTTAATTCTCCACCAAAATATCTGGCCGGCGGTTTAGCGATTTTGATAACTTTGGCTTGCCATTGATAAGTTGCATTAAAAATTTCACCTTGCCCTTGAGCCATACTTTGTTGGGCTGATAAGCTTAGCTGATCGGTTATTTTATTCACGATTAAACTGGTATAGGCTACATTATCGACACTTATTTGCGCTTTGTGACTCGATAATAACGCCCCTCGATAAACCAAGGTAAAACTAGCTAGCACGATAAAAATGATAAACGAGGCAATCAGAACTTCAATTAACGTAAAACCAAAATTTTTGCTATTCATAAATTGGCTATCACTGTTAAATCAATCGTTTTAGACCATCTAGCACCGTTAACAGAAATATTGGCTGCGGTTGCAAACCCTGACCGATTAATTTCTATCGATTGCGTTGGAAAACTCAAATATTTAAACGTATGTTCAATCATTTTTTGGGATTGAACGTTCGATTTATACCCATATTTGATTCTATCTTGAGCTAACTCAATAACCACCGCTTTATCATTGATGAATGCTTTATAACTAATGCTTTTCAATAATTCACGTAATTCAACATAGTTACTTTGAAACTTAGCTTTTTGATAAACCTTGTAGGTATTAGGGCCAATAATCGCCATAGCAATGGCCATAATTGCCATCACGATCATTAATTCAATCAATGTAAAAGCACGATTTAATAATAATGAATGTTTCATTAGCTAATTAGCCTGCACTCAATAGCAGCAAAATTACATACCAATATCATTCGTTGACACAATACTGAGTAACATCACAACAACGACAGAGCCCACTATCGCTCCCATAACAAGAATTAATATCGGTTCAATCATCGAGGTTAAGGTATCAGTCCATGATTCAAAATCATGCCTTGAACGCTCCGCTATTTCATTAAAAACAGGGATTAATTCACCACTTTCTTCGCCAACTTCAACTAACGAAATATTAAACTCAGTAAACAATGGCGTTAACTGCAACGCCTGAGATAACGATCCGCCTTGCTTAATATTGGATGATACGCTAGCTAATTTCGTCTTAATTTCAATATTTTTAACATTACCCGCCGATAATTTTAATGATTCAACTAATGATACGCCGCCCGTTAACATCATCGCCATAGAAGAGTTGAAGCGGATTCGCTCTATTAATAAAATCGCTTTTCCTACCAGTGGTAAGCGTAAGCTATATTCACCAACAAAACGTTTAAATTGTTCGTTTTTCAATGCGTTAATAAACGAGAACACAGTAAAAATAATACCCGCAAGTAAATACCACTGATAATGAATAAACCAATCACTGGTTGCTAATAATAATTGTGTGTAAACCGGTAACTCTGTGGCTTGATCAAAAATAGAACTCATTTGAGGCACAATATAATTAAATACAAATAACACACAACTGATGCACACAAATAAGATAATGGTTGGATAGATTACTGCTTGGGTAATTTTGCTTTGTAACAAACGCTTAAATTTTAGATTTACGGATAAGTTAGTAAATACTTCATCTAAATTTCCTGAAGCTTCGCCTAATTTAATCATATTAATGTATAAAGAATCAAACACCTCAGGATATTGAGAAAAAGCATCCGCCACATTTTGACCTGCTTTAACACTTTCCGCTAATTTAGTGAGCATTGAAGCTAATTCGCCACTAGCGGCACCTTTACGTAAAATACTTAAACCTTTATCTAACCGAACGCCACTTTTTAATAATATTGCCAGTTCCGACGTTACAAATTCTAACTGTTGCAAGGTGATTTTGTTATTTAAACTGGCAAAAATTGGTTTATTATTACGTTGATTGACGGGATTAATATCAACTAATGTGATGGCTTTAGACTGCAATTGTTTTTTTGCACTGGCTAAATCGAGCGCGTCAATCTCACCCTGAAGTTTAGCACCATGACTATCGTAAGCATTATACTTGAATCGACTCATCCTGCGACTCGAACCACTTCATCTATGGTTGTTTCACCTTGAAGCACTTTTAATAAACCATCTTCAAATAGTGTGCGATAACCATTTTTTTTATTAATTTTTTTAGCTGCTTGAATAAAACTATGATCTTTTGTTATCGCTTTAATCTCATCATCACAACGTAAATACTCAATGATCGCGGTACGACCTTTATAACCCGAATGGCCACATTGTTCACAGCCAACCGCTTTACAAATCTGTATCGGTTGATCCGTTTTAATCCGTTCTAAATGATATAATTTGATAATATCATTGGCATTAACATCAGCTACTTTACAATGTTCACATAATTTGCGTGCTAAACGCTGTGCCACAATGGCAATAATAGCTGCATTGAGTAAAAACTCTTCTAAGCCTAAATCTAGAAGCCGAGTAAATGCACTTGGTGCATCATTAGTATGTACGGTAGAAAAAACCAAATGCCCCGTTAAGGCAGATTGCATGGCGATACTCGCCGTTTCTTTATCTCGAATTTCACCCAGCATAATAATATCAGGATCTTGACGTACAATACTGCGTAAACCAGAAGCGAAGTCGAAACCAATATCACTATTAACCTGCACCTGATTAATTCCTGATAATTGATATTCAACCGGATCTTCCAGAGTAATAATTTTTACATCGTCATTATTTAAAGCGTTTAAAAAGGTATATAACGTGGTGGTTTTACCTGAGCCTGTAGGGCCAGTGAGTAAAATAACACCAGCAGTATTTTTTAAATCTTGCGCGATCCATTGCTGCACATCAGTGGCTAATCCAATGGCTGCCATATCATAACTAATAGAATCTTTACGCAAAAAACGTAACACCATACTTTCGCCATCATTCAATGGTAATGCAGATACCCGAATATCTAGCTCAGTATTAGCTATTTTTATTTCTATTTTACCATCTTGCGGACGACGCTTTTCTGCAATATCCATCTGCGATAATATTTTCAATCGCGATATTACCGGTAGTTGCAAGCGCCTAGGGATTGTATCTGCATCATGCAATACTCCATCAATTCGATACCGTACCCGACAACGATTAGCAACTGGCTCAATGTGCATATCTGACGCACCAAGTTTAAGGCCTTTCGTTATTAACGCATTTAATAAATTTACCGTTGGTGCTTCACTAGCTAACTCGCGTAATCGATCTTCTTCAATTTCAGATAAAGCAGATAAATCATCAGCTAAACTGTCACCTTGTTGATCTACACTGGCTGATTTAAGCTTTAATTGCTCTATCAGTTCTTCATTACATACCACTATATTATAATGCTGGAGTTGTGTTTCGAGGTACTGTCTAACTTCCCAGTTTAATGGCTGACTGGTGGCAAAGGTAATAGTGTTTTGAGCATACTGATATGGCAGCCAAGAACGATTCGCTAAAAACTCTAAATTAACAGCTTCATTAAGTGATGGTAATAGCAACTCAGCATAATCGTCGAGCGATGATATTAATTTTAATTGCAGTAAATCAGCATAAATAGCAGGTAATTCATCTTCCGACAAACTACCTAAGTTGATTAATAGTTGTTCTAGTGTGCCACCATATTTCTTCTGATAAGCAACGGCTTTATCAATATCAACACTCGCCACGCCACGCTGTTTAAGTAATTGTTCAAACTTCTCATTTATGGATAATATCGGCATTCTCACCCTCACCACCTGCTTGGCCATCTTTGCCGAAAGACATAATGGTAAACGGCTGTCCATTTTCGCCAGGCACAGTATATTGATATGGATGACCCCATGGATCATTTGGAATTGCTTTGGGTAAATATGGACCATCCCAATTTGGCTTTTTAGAATTAATTAATTCATTCAAATTAGCTGGATAGTCACCAGTATCTAATCGGTACGTGTCAATAGCGGTTTGAAACATTTGCATTTGCGCTACTGCTGTTTTAATTTTAGTAGAACCCACTTTAGAGAACATTTTAGGTGCCACTAATGACGCCAATAACCCTAAAATAACCAAAACAATCATTAATTCTATTAATGTGAAACCACTTACCTGTTTTTTCTTCATTATTAACCTTTTATAAACTATTGCGAATTTTTAATAATATGCTGTTTAGGAAGTTTCCGATGAACTGCTTGAAGCACAGTCACATAAATTAAAAACGATAAAATAAATCCCATCAGCATATACTTTTCAGCAACATGAAATATTTCACCTAATACGCCAATCGAGCTAAAAAATAATGAAACACCGCTAATAAAACATAACGCTTGTCGTGATGTTAAACCAAATTTAATACAGATATGATGAAAATGTCCATTGTCGGCCCGAAAGGGTGATACACCATCACGCAATCGTCGGAACATAATGGCAATCATATCCATTAAGGGTACCGCAACTATCCATAAAGCCGTAACTGGTCGAAAAGATTGGGTATTCCCTTGAGTGCCTAAAGTTAATAACCATATCACTGTAAGCCCCATAAACATGCTACCTGCATCGCCCATAAATATTTTTTTACCTCTGGGATTTCGCGTACTCACATTATAAAAAACAAAAGGCACGGTCGAAACGACTAAAATCAACGGC
>Ga0316206_1002453_pt1 | contig 12428 bp, 16 predicted proteins | sample 6monthpyrite_MG_FD_204942 | JGI IMG/M metagenome (GOLD analysis project Ga0316206, IMG submission 204942) | Microbial mat bacterial communities from mineral coupon in-situ incubated in ocean water Damariscotta River, Maine, United States -... | ecosystem: Environmental > Aquatic > Marine >...
CCCGAGCCTGGTCTATGTTGGGTGTACTGATTGGTGGAATAAATATGGCGCGCGCAATGAAGAGCACGAAAGCATCCGAAGAAATTGCAGAGGCGATAAAAATGTCAGCGATTAAAGCGGCAGGTCGAACACGTGCTACAGTGGCAAATAAGTTTTAAATGTAGGATAACGTTTTTGACGGTGTAGTAATATCAAGTTGTTTATAGAATAAATTATGAATGGCAGTTTTTTTTTGGGGGGGGGGAGACTCTGTCCATATTCTTAACTCATAGAGCTTAAAACTAGTTGTTAAAGTCGAAAGCTGATAGAAGAGTGATCGCACTCTGGAATTGTAACTTAGCTATTTAGAGGGTATAAATAAGCAAGCTTACTGGCAAAAGCAGGCATTAAGGAAGGTCGTTAGAGATGGTGACTATCACCACAGGCTGTGTGAAAAAAACTCCATTAAGGATATAATAAGTCTTTCCTATGTGAGGCCATCTAATGAGTGGATTCATACAGGGCGAAGCCCGGCAGTCACCCGGCTTTAAAACCATCGCCTATTTTAGAAAAGACAATAGCCGAGGTATCAAAAATACCTGTCGCACCTTCATTGATCTTTGTCGCCAAAAAAGAAGCGGGGTCAGCCATTAGCAGTCCCCAGTCAATAGGCAGCAGTCGTTTTTTTGCTAGTTCGCGACATACTAACTTCCTGTGAAATTCTTTATTCTTTCTATACTCAGTATATGCCTATAAATCTAGATAGAATCATCCTGCCGGTATACCCCAGCGTAGGAAAAATACTGCGCTCATTACTTATCCTTGGTGCCACAGCCATACTGCTGTTTAGTCTAATTGGGTGTTCCAGTGAGAATGGACACTCAGATATGCCCACGGTATTAAAAATAGGCATACTTCCAGATGAGAGTGAAACCGTTCTGTTAAAGCGCTACACGCCTCTGTTTAAGCACCTGTCAGAAGAGCTTGGTGTACCCTATGAGTTAAAAATATCAAAGAGTTACGACACATTACTTGAACAATTCAACAATAAAGAAATCGATCTGGCCTATTTTGGTGGGTACACCTTTTTACAGGCCTATCATAACTCCAGGGCCGTTCCACTGGTTATGCGTGATATAGATATATATTTCACCAGTTATTTCATTGCAAAAGCCAATACTGCTGAGAGCAATATTAAGGATTTTAGCGGAAAAACATTTAGTTTTGGCTCAAGATTATCGACTTCTGGCCACCTGATGCCACGTTATTACCTGAAGAACATGAATATCGAACCTGAAACTTATTTTAGTAAAACAAGCTATTCAGGCTCACACGATACTACTGCCTACTGGGTTAAAGATGGCATCACTGATATCGGTGTTACAAATTCTGCGATCCTCGATAAAATGTTCCAGGATGGTCGATTAAAGAAGCATGAAATCAAAATTATATGGAAAACCCCACCCTATCCTGATTATGTATGGGCTCTACAATCAGACTACAGCACGACGGTACAAACAAAAATACGTGAAGCCTTTTTAACGCTGACCCCATCGAATAAAGAACATGCAGCGATTTTAACCCATGTTGACGCCGGCGGTTTTTTACCGGCCTCGATTGATGATTTTTCCAAACTCAACGATATAGCCTTACAATCCGGGTTACTTGACGGTACTCATAAGTAAATGAAAAAACGCTCAAAGGTTACTCCGGATATTATTTCTAATGTTCGATTACTACTCGTTACATTTTTGGTCACTTTTTTTTCAGTAGCCAGTTTAATTTCATGGCAAATAAACGAAAGCGATAAAATACATGACCTGGAGACTAACTATCATACTGCTTCTACATTTCACTTTGACACTATTCGTTATGAATTATTAAAATTAAAATCGATGCATGAACTTAAAATAAATCACACCAATCATGATGATCCTATCCTGAAAAATCACGATATTTATCAATCACTGCATATTATTCATCAAAGCTTCGAAGAGGTTATTACGATACAGAAAAAGTATAAAATTGAAAAATTCGATAACCTGATTTATCGATTGCAGCAACAACTTAAACCTCTCTCTTCGATATTAGACATGCCGTCTGAAAACAAAAAAGTTCAGGCTGACGATATTGATGCAGTTTTACTAACTGCGAACCAGCTTGAGCGTTTACATAAAATATCACATAAGAACCTCGTTCAATCATCAAGAGAAACTGAAAAACAGCACATTAATATTATGTTTAGTTTTGTAGTGTTGATTATACTATTGAGCAGTTTTATAACCAGAAAGATATACACCTCAATCATTCATATATTACACAACCAAAGAAAAAGTGAAGATAGCCTGCGAATTGAAAAAGAGCTTATACATACAACCTTAAACTCTATCGATGATGCAGTCATCACTATTGATGAACTGGGCACCATACAAACGTTTAATATGACCGCTGAAAAACTCTTCGGCTGTAAATTAAACGAGGTTATTGGTACAAATATAAATCAGTTTATGCCAGAACCTGTAGCCAGTGAACACGACAGTTATCTTCAACGTTATAATGGCACCGGTGTGCAACATGTCATTGGCCTGAACCGTGAAGTTCTAGCGATGAGAAAAAACAAAGAAACCTTTCCCATGAGCTTATCGCTGGCAGAGTTACCGGCTGGTGCTGATGGTAAACGACATTTTCTCGGCTCATGTCAGGATTTAACTGATATAAAACAAAAAGAAGAACAAATTCGACGCACGCAAAAAATGGATGCGCTGGGTAAATTAACTGGGGGTATCGCCCATGACTATAACAATATGTTAGGGGTTGTCTCAGGCTATGCAGAGTTATTAGAAAATAACCTGCAAGATCAACCCGAGCTACTGAAATATGCAAATGAAATACACCACGCGGGGCAGCGCGGCGCCTTACTTACCCAGAAACTACTGTCTTTTTCCAGCCAGAAATCAACCGCTGAAAAAGCATTAAACCTGAACCAGCTTCTTTTGAATCAACAAAACATGCTGGAAAAAACACTGACTGCGCGCATTAGCGTGACGTTTGATTTACAGGAAGACCTATGGCCAATATGGGTAGATCATAGTGACATTGAAGATGCCATTTTAAATATGAGCATTAACGCAATGCATGCTATTCAGGGTAATGGCCAGCTCGTTTTTCACACACATAATCAAAACATAAATGCCTTTGATGCGACAAACCTGGAGCTGGCAGCAAATGACTATGTCATTCTCAGCATATCCGATACTGGCTGTGGTATGAATGCGGCGACTAAAGAAAAAATATTTGACCCGTTCTTCACCACCAAGGGCGACAAAGGTACAGGTCTTGGCTTAAGCCAGCTCTATGGTTTTATGGATAGAAGCAAAGGGGGTATTAAGGTTTATTCAGAGCCAGGTCATGGTACGCGATTCAACCTCTATTTTCCAAGATATAATGAACATGATTGTAATGATCAACAAGACCAGGAAGAAGTCATCACAAACGACAAGGGGGGGCATGAAACAATACTGCTGGTCGACGACGAACCCTCTCTACTTGACCTAACATCTGAAATTTTGCGCCTTCAGGGCTACCAAGTATTACCCGCCGGGAGTGCCGCACAAGCGCTCAGGATTCTTGAGCAGGAGAATATCGATCTTTTACTCACCGATGTCATTATGCCTGAAATGGATGGTTACCAGCTGGTGGCAATAGTTAAGTCGAAGTACCCTTCGGTAAAAATCCAGCTAGCCAGTGGTTTTGCAGATATTACTAATTCAGGAATGATTGACCATAAGCTTCAGCAGAGCATGCTGAATAAACCCTATAACTCACAAACGCTGGTTAAATGCATAAGGAAACTATTAGATTCTGTCGATGAGTAAAGCATGATTAAAGCGACGGGCCTGAAGAGTTAATTAAGACATTAGTGTAGCGTCCATATATGTCTAAGATAATTTCTGGGGTGGGTGTCTATGATAATTCTATCTCGGCAAGCCACACCAGAATGATCTTGACTGTGGCTGCGCAATGGCAACACTAACACCGGAAGTGGTTCGTTTTGGTGCTAAGGTGCATTCTGCATTTGAGAAAAAAATGAATAAAATTGCTAACCTTATCGCAAGTGGACTGGCGAGTAGCTCTGAAGAGGAACGCCGAACCCGAACCTGGTCTATGTTGGGTGTACTGATTGGTGGAATAAATATGGCGCGCGCAATGAAGAGCACGAAAGCATCCGAAGAAATTGCAGAGGCGATAAAAATGTCAGCGATTAAAGCGGCAGGTCGAATACGTGCTACAGTGGCAAATAAGTCTTAGATATTAACGTTTTGAGTCGGAAGAACGGGGTTAAGTTTTGCCTCCCGATTTTACGGACATTTAGTGAGACCACTAGAAAGACTTCTTTTACCACATAGCAGACACTCGGATTGTATATATAATATTATAAGAAGTAGTATGGTAGATAAGTGCGTGACAGGGGGTTAATTTTTGTAATGAAAAATGTATTACAATTAGGATTTGTACTTTTACACCTCTTATTGGTCGGATGTTCTACTACATCAAATGCAACTGATTTGGTTAGAGAGCAACGTATTGCAGAAAGCCCGCAATGGAATGGAGGAGCGTTCCAAAATCAAGAACAGGTTCCTGATGTAGATTGGTGGCCAAGTTTAAAGATGTTCTGGAGTTATTTCTTTGATAAACCTGAAGGATATATACCGAATCCACCTTTGCCGGCAGAGCCATTTGATATCTCCCTATGGACTGAGCATCGAGATATACAATTTGCCTGGTTAGGACACACAACTTTTCTAATTAAAATTGATAATAAAGTAATCTTGACCGACCCTATCTTCTCGCAACGAGCAGGTTCCTTTGGGTGGATAAGTCCTAAGCGTTATTCTAAAACACTTCCTTCAGTAAGCATCCTTCCTGATATCGATATTGTATTAATTACTCATAATCATCCTGACCATCTAGATGAGGATTCAATTAAAGCACTTATACCCAAGACCAGGAACTTCGTCACACCTCTTGCTGTGGGAAAATTACTAAAAGAGTGGGGTGTCTCTAGTGAAAAGATACACGAACTTGACTGGTGGCAAAAGTATTCTAATGACGACTTAACGATTACCGCAGCACCAGCTAAACACTCTTCAGAACGAGGAATTTTTGATAAAAACATGACGCTTTGGGCCTCCTACGGAATTAGAACTAGCACAGTGAATCTTTACCTAAGTGGTGACTCTGGTTGGTTTGAGGGCCTCTATGAGATCGGCGAAAGACTAGGTCCTTTCGATGTGACATTTTTTGAGATTGGGGCGTACAGCAATTTAAAAGGACAGAAGGAAGTTCACTATAGCCCTGAACAAGCGGCCAAAGGACATCAAGCAGTACAAGGTAAATTATTGATACCTAGCGGATGGGGCACCTTTGACTTGGGATTATTCCCTTGGTACGAGCCAATTGAACGTCTTTTGATTGCAGCTGACGAAATTGGTATTGACTATTTAGTTCCAAAAATTGGAGAGGTAGTTGTACCTGAAAAGATAAATGGCCTTGAGTCATGGTGGAAGAAATATGTTAAAAATAAATGATGAAAGACTGCTAATGATTGGTTGGCGACTATTGCAATTATTTAAGAGATTTTAATTGTCTAAGGAGCTACTTGAGACACCCATGCTAAGAGGTCAATAAAAATAAACACTTAGTTTGAAATCAGGTGTTTTGTTACTGTGGATGTCCGGCTAAGCACCAGTTCTCTATGACCCCAGCTCTCTATCTCAGACGAATAAGCGTTGCAAGACACCCGTGTTAAGTAGTTAGTAAAATAAAGGCTTAGATTGAATTTAGATCTTTTGTTACTACGGATGTCTAAGATGATTTTTAAAGCTAACATACATCATATAAGAGATTTTTCTCAATTACATGCTATATTGGTATTAGCAAATAAAGGTTCGTATTTTCTTTTTTCAACAATAAACAGGGATTGTTTCATTTCTATAAAAAAACAATCTCTTAGAGTTTTTTACAAAAATTTACTAATATAGCTATACGGCCCCACAGGGTCTTGTATAGCTATATTTAGTATTTCAAATTTAAATGGAGAAAAAAATGATAACCCTTAGAAAACTATTTAAACTTTGTATAACAGCGGTTCTCTTCTTTCTGGTCATTTTTAATTCAGCATTCGCCAGTATGATTGGAGATACTCTAACAATTAGAAGAGCATATCCCGATTTAAATACGGATTTTTCTAATCTTCCAAGAGTAACCACCGTAGTAGAATTTGGCAACGCCGATATTATTTCAAATCAACCTGGTCTCTACACAATAAACCCAGAGAGCAATAGTATATTTTTCGATTTTACATCGCCTAGTGAATTCGGAGGTACATCAACCACATTTGATGGCTTCGAATTCACCGGATTTTCAAATACGATTTCAAATGCTTTTATTACCGATATATCAGGCGTAACAATTGTTGACCTGACATTCGGAGATAATTTTATTACCCTTAACCTGGCGGACAGGTTCGATTCGAGTAGTTTAATTAATATTGGGGTTGATTTTGAATCAAATGCGGTACCAATACCGCCTTCTCTATTTTTATTTTTAAGCGGTCTTATCAGCTTGTTTGGTTATAGGTATAAAAGAGCTACTTGAGACACCCATGCTAAGAGGTCAATAAAAATAAACACTTAGTTTGAAATCAGGTGTTTTGTTACTGTGGATGTCCGGCTAAGCACCCGGCCGCCTATTGTTTGTAGATATGCGGTCACCAGCTGCGCACTATGTGATTTTAACTTTATATCACGGTGCGCTTTTATATAAGCCTCAGCACGAATCACATACCAGCGAATCACATGCTCTTTCAGTCCATATGCTCTTGATTTTTCAATGTATATAACCCAGAAGTGCGCAATAGAATTAACCATATCAAATATCCATTTGTAAAAAACTCCACATCAACAGATTAAATGTGTATGATTTATATTGTCAACAATAAAAAATAAATAGGCGGCCTACGCGTATATTGGAATAGGCGGTGTTCGCCTAATTCACTGTTAGCGAATAAAAACAAGGAGATAATTTTTTATGAAATACGAGTGGGATGAAAACAAACGTAAATCAAATATTAAAAAGCATGGTATTGACTTTGTAGCAGCAAAGGAAGTATTTAATGATGGAGAAAGAATTGAAACAGTCGACGACAGGCACGATTATAGTGAAGAACGAATCCAAACTATAGGCTATGCAAAACCAGGCATACTTTTCGTTGTCTATACATATAGAAACAATATCTCTACCCGAAGGTTCATCTCTGCTCGAAAAGCGAACAAGAAAGAACTAGCACTTTACAATTCATTAATTGGTCAATAGGTAATCATCATGTCTATTAAAAAGTATACTGAAGAAGAATTAAAAAAAATAAAAGATGAAACTGACTATGAACGTGTTAACAACATGTCGGACGAAGAAATAGAAAAAAATTCTCAATCTGACGAAGATTCATTAACACCTACAGATGAACAATTAAAAAAATTCAAAAAGGTAAAGAAAAATGGATAAGCCACAACAAGACAAAACGAAGTGGAAAGAAGTAATAAGTCAACCTGACGCAATTACTACTAACAAAGCCAAAACTGACCCGGATTCGCCTATTTTAAACAAAACAAATTACGACAAACCGGCCAAAAAAATCGCTAACAAAACTTTTCGGTCTGCGTGAACTCAGAGTTAGGCAGACAATAAAAATGGAGAATAAGAATGTCACAAGAAGTATATTGTGAAATAGTTGGAAAAGCTGTGGGGTTTTTTAGAAGTAAAGTTGAAATCGAAGTTGACTTTGGCCAAGAAAAATCATGGTTTGGAGGAAAAAACCCTCTATCTGACTTAAATGGTAAAATAATTAAATTTAACTCTATGATTGACGCCCTTAACCACATAGCAAAAGATGAATGGGTTTTTGTTAATGCTTATAGTATTACAAACAAAGATCAAAACGTATACCATTATGTAATGCGTAAGGTCATTACTTAATATTACGTTTAAGTAAAATTAAAGCACCTAACAAAAACTGTTGCGGGTCAACTTAACAAAGCGTTAGATTTATAAAAAACTAAAGGAAGAATCAATTATAAGCTATGTTAAAAAGTAATAATTTAACTCTATTGACACCAACCAAAGACACTTATGTGCCTTTGCGTAAAGTAACGCCATGTGATGAATTTTATCGAATGGTTGGTAGCAATTACGAAGACTCCTTATTCATAAACGATGAAAAATTCAATAAATCATTTACAGAGTCACTAAATAGAGAAAACTATTGGCATGTATTTAAAGGGGGTGATGTAATAGGCGTTGCTTTTCTTCATAGCATTGATGCCGTGGATCAACGAGCAAGATATGCTGTTGGAATATATAACGAAGAAAATTGGAGCAAAGGTTATGGTTTCGAGATAACACAATGTGTCCTTGAATATGCATTTAATACTTTGAAGCTTCATAAAATAGACATTAGAGTACTAGAATATAACAAACGGGCTATAGCAAGTTACAAAAATAACGGTTTCGTTCAAGAAGGCATATTAAGAGAGAATGCTTTTATAAACAATGCATGGCATAACGACATTATTATGAGTATATTGCATCATGAGTTTCGTAGTAAAAAACAATCTAACGAATAGCTTCAGCGGACAATTCAAAGCGGCACTTGTTTTGCATGCGCAAAAAAAGGTAAAGGTAAGTAAGACACCCAGCCTGAAAAACTAAAACCAAAACACAAATCCAATTCGAAAACGTTCAGAATAAATATAAATGATTAAAAAGAATGAAGATGTTGAGAAAAGCAGAAAAGCCGGATCGAAATTATTTAAAACACAAAAAAACAGCAACAGTGAAGCATCAGCTAACACTGAAAATGATCAATTAAATACTTAAAAAAAGGGATTGTGATTTATGTAAAAAACTCCGCACAACTTCGAAGACTCGGCATGCGTTTATAACCCAGCTTTTCACAGGTTAGTTTGAGTTTATGTACCGAACCCACCATGCCCTTTAACTTGCTTTCAAAATGTTGCGTGAAATAAAGCCAGTGTTTACTGTCCATATTTAAACGCTGTAAAATCGCCGGCGTGTTCTGGTGAATGTAACCCCGCTTATCATCGCGCAGAGTGCGCCCGGTTTCTTCCACTAAATGTAGATAATCTAAAAAAAGAAAAGGCAGACCTTCAGGCATGTTTTGATTAATCGGGCCGGCAAAGACAAATAGTTGTCTGTCAGTGCTAGAGTTTTCGGGATACAACATGTCATGAATGCGCTGTTTAATAGAAGTATAGTCCGAAGACTCAGGTGTCTCAGCAATAGCCGCTCTAATCGGGTTTAAATCAACGTACGCCGTGCAGGTGAGCAGTGCAGGCTCATCTAATAACGCCTGCGATTTAAAACGACCTTTATATACAGGACGTATGGTATGCCGGTTTTGCAGGAGCAAAAACCGGTGCGCAAAACCGACCCGAGCAATGATCTTCCGTATTCGCCTGTCGGGCAACCGGTTCATTTAACACCCGCATGAACCAGCTGATATCCATTAAACGTTTACGCCAGATTTCTACAGTTTCCTTTAACGCCGCCATTTCAGATTTAAGTAACCGATCCCCGCGGCAATATCGCTGCGAAAAAAGGTTGCCTGAAAAAAGCCGATGCCAGGTATGAATAATGTCATCAAAAGTCCAGGCCAGCGCCTGTTTGCGGTTAATGTGTAACACTAAATGATAATGATTAGACATCACCGCATAGGACAAATATCAATAGCAAAAACATCGGTTAACTCAAATAATTTATCTTCAACCCATTGGCGTCGGTGCTCAAAACATTCTCCCGTCGATACATCTGTGCCACAAAGAAAAGCCCGCCGAACACAACGGGAAACACAGTGATAGTAGTGTGTCGCGTCAAGTGAGACTTGAGTGTAACGAGGCTTTGGCATCATCTGTTCCTTGATATTGCTGTTGGTGAGTAATTGTGAAAATGACGTTACGATTGAAGTTTTTAGTTGTCAAATTTAGGGTGGGTGTCTGGGATATCGTGCTGATTGTGGGGACTATAGTGCGATATTAAAGCTTTATGGTTAGTAGACTTACTGCTTATTATTTCATTGTTAAGTTACTTTTGGCTTCAGCAAGATTTTCAACAATCGTTTTAGTGGTAGGGTGTGCCTCACCTAGACTTTTTTACAAACAACCAACGCAAATTCATAATACTCAATTGCTTTTTCATACTGCCCCAATGAGTTCCAGGCATATCCCAGGTTGTTACGATCACGAGCCACATAAGGATGATCTTCACCAAAGGTCTTAAGATCGCTGGCCAATGCCAACTCATAATACGCTATCGCTTTTTCATGCTGACCCAAGAGTCCCAGGCAGCTCCCAGATTGTTACGACGAATAGCTACGTTAGGATGATCTTCATCATAGGTCTTAAGATCACTGGCTAAGGCCAATTCGTAATACTCAATGGCTTTGTCATACTCACCCAACGAGTCTCAGGCTAGTCCCAGATTGTTGCGATCAATTGCCACACTGGGATGGTCTTCACCATACGTCTTAAGATCACTGGCCAATGCCAACTCATAAAACGTTATTGATTTTTCATACTGCCCCAATGATTTCCAGGCTAATCCCAGATTGTTACGATCAGTAGCCACATCAGGATGATCTTCACTATAAGTCTTAAGATCACTGGCCAGGGCCAATTCGTAATACCCTATCGCTTTTTTATATTGGCCTAATGAGTCCCAGACACCTCCCAGGTTGTTACGATCAATAGCCACGTCAGGATGATCTTCACCATAGGTCTTAAGATCACTGGCCAGCGCCAATTCATAATACCCTATTGCTTTTTCATACTGACCTAATGATTTCAGGCAAATCCCAGGTTGTTACGATCTCTTGCCACACTGGGATGGTCTTCACCATAGGTCTTAAGATCACTGGCCAAGGCCAATTCTAAATACTCAATTGTCTTTTCATACTGACCTAAAGAGACCCAGGCACCTCCCAGATTGTTACGATAAATAGCCACATTAGGATGATCTTCACCAAACGCCCTAAGATCAATTTTTAATGCTTGCTCATAATATTCGATGGCTTTATCGAAGTTACCAAGGGTAGAAGAAGTTAACCCAGCTGAGTTTAAGTAAACCGTCTCATCCGGATTTAATTGTGTAGCACGATGATAATGCTTAAACGCTTCGTTATAGTTGATAGCATCTTCTGCCAGCTTACCACGTTGATATGCCGCTTCTGCAGCGGCAGCGATATGGGGATCAGCTTGTTCTTCTACCTGAGTAAAGAGTTTTTCAGCGAGGTCATTTTCACCATTAGCAATTGCTGCTTTGGCTTCTTCAATTATTTTATCGGGTAGTTGTCCAGCTAATTTATCGAGGCGTGAAATTCGATCTAGTAGTTCTTTAATATGTGCTTCATAGCTGCCCTGTTCATCCAGGCGTTGACGTTCGACTTCGGCTAATCGTCTTTGGTAATCCTCTTTTTCTTTTTGACTTAGAGTCGAACTAACCAATAGCTCTTCAAGTCTTTTCTGCTTCTCTGCTAAATCAGATTTCCATGTCTCAAAGGGAACACCATTGATAATGGTATCCGCATTGTACTGAACGCCAACGATTTGGTTTCTCTGATCGATTTCAGTCATTAGAATAGTGCCGCAATAGTCGTAATGGCAGTGGCAAATACTGTGGCCAGACCTTCCACACTGGTGACCAGCTCTTTAGCTGAGGTCAAATGATCAATCAGTGATATTTTATTCGGTGTTTGTTCTTGCGCTTGAAGCAAAGCCTTTTTTACATGTGTTTCTGCATCTATGGCATCTTCACCGGTAATTGCTTTTGCTTGGATGGCTTTTTCAAGTTCAGCTTCTAATTTATTTAATTCACTGAAAAAGTCTTCTTGAGATTGTGCGTGACCGAAATTTATCGTGTCAGCATTATATTGGTATTGTACCTTTTGATTTTGTTGATTAAATGTTGCCATAATAGAATCCCTTTATTTGATAACATTAATTTTTTCATCGATTAATATACTATATACCTCTAATAAATAGATAAAAAGCCGTATTTCTAATATCGCACAAACGCAGTGCGTAGAAAAATAGCAGGGGAGACCCGAAGGGAGAAAACACCGGAACTTTTTCAGGGGATTGAATCTTTGATATCAGCGCGTTATTTACCCGAAATAATTAAATAGTTTATCGAGACACCCATATTAAGCAGGGATTAATCTCAATAATTAAGATGGGTGTCCGGGTTGGTGTTACTGCTCACGCAGTCAATATGGAAGCTGTTTTAGGATGAGAAGGAAAACGATAAGTAAGCGATTTACTGCCAAGTTAAAAGCGTATAAAGAATGGCTGAAGGCAAACAGAACATTGCCGACAGGC
>Ga0316206_1002455_pt1 | contig 12424 bp, 10 predicted proteins | sample 6monthpyrite_MG_FD_204942 | JGI IMG/M metagenome (GOLD analysis project Ga0316206, IMG submission 204942) | Microbial mat bacterial communities from mineral coupon in-situ incubated in ocean water Damariscotta River, Maine, United States -... | ecosystem: Environmental > Aquatic > Marine >...
GGTCAGCTAGATAAATTAGCAACCAGCTTGATGAAGTAAAGCGAAGTTAGCTTGATTTTAATAGATTAAGTAACAGTTTCTAAATATTTTATAAATTTTAAGGATTACAACTATGCAATTGAATCCATCTGAAATCAGCGAACTGATTAAGAAACGGGTCGAAGGCTTTGATGCGAGCACAGAAGCGCGCAATGAAGGTACCGTTGTTAGTGTGGCTGATGGTGTTGTACAAATACACGGCTTAAACGATGTTATGTCCGGTGAAATGATCGAGTTTCCTGGTGACGTATACGGAATGGCGCTTAACTTAGAGCAAGACTCTGTTGGTGCGGTAATCTTAGGTGATTACGAAGGTATTTCTGAAGGCGATAAAGTTAAGTGTACCGGTCGTATTCTGGAAGTTCCAACGGGTGAAGCAATGCGTGGTCGGGTTGTTGATGCGTTGGGTATGCCTATTGACGGTAAAGGTCCGATTAAAGCGGAATCTTCTTCTCCAATTGAAAAAGTAGCGCCGGGCGTTATGGCACGTAAATCAGTTGATCAACCTGTTCAGTTAGGTTTGAAATCAGTTGACGCAATGGTGCCAATCGGTCGCGGCCAACGTGAATTAATCATCGGCGATCGTCAGACGGGTAAAACCGCTATCGCTATCGATGCCATCATCAATCAAAAAGATACCGGCGTAACGTGTATCTACGTTGCGATTGGTCAAAAGGCCTCTTCAGTTGCCAACGTTGTTCGCAAGTTAGAAGAGCATGGTGCAATGGATCACACTATCATTGTTGCGGCTAACGCATCTGATTCAGCGGCAATGCAATTTATTGCTCCTTATGCGGGTTGCTCAATGGGTGAATACTTCCGCGATAAAGGCGAAGACGCTTTAATCGTTTATGATGATTTAACCAAGCAAGCCTGGGCTTACCGTCAGGTATCGTTATTGTTACGTCGTCCTCCGGGTCGTGAAGCTTATCCTGGTGATGTTTTCTATTTACACTCGCGTTTATTAGAACGTTCAGCGCGTATTAATGCTGAAGAAGTAGAAAAAAATACAAATGGTGCAGTAAAAGGTCAAACAGGTTCATTAACCGCTTTGCCTATTATCGAAACTCAAGCAGGTGACGTATCTGCATTCGTACCAACTAACGTAATCTCGATTACTGATGGTCAGATCTTCTTAGAATCTGATTTGTTTAACGCAGGTATTCGTCCGGCGATTAATGCTGGTCTTTCAGTATCACGTGTTGGCGGCGCCGCTCAAACTAAAATCATCAAGAAGTTAGGTGGTGGTACTCGTTTAGCATTAGCTCAATATCGTGAATTAGCAGCATTCGCTCAGTTTGCTTCTGATTTAGATGAAGCAACGCGTAACCAGATTGATCGCGGTCAACGTGTAATGGAATTAATGAAGCAGAAGCAATACTCACCGATGAAAGTCGCTGAACAAGCATTCTCTTTATATGCGGCTAATGAAGGTTATTTGGATGATGTTGATGTTGCCAAAATCGTAGATTTTGAAGCAGCTATGCAAGCATACATGAAGTCTAACGCTGCAGATTTAATTGCTAAAATTAACGACACTGGCGATTTTAACGACGAAATCGAAGGCGCTATGAAAGCGGCTCTTGATAAGTTCAAAGAAAGCGCAACCTGGTAGAAGTTGGTAATCGGAGAGTTATTCCATGGCAAGTGGTAAGGAAATCCGTACACAGATAAGCAGTGTTCAGAACACGCAAAAAATTACGCGCGCAATGGAAATGGTTGCGGCGAGTAAAATGCGTAAAGCACAAGATCGTATGCAGGCAGCTCGTCCCTATGCGGACAAGATTCGTGGTGTAATTAACCATCTTGCGTTTGCACATTCTGAATACAAACATTCGTATCTTGAAGATCGTGATGTTAAACGAGTAGGTTTTATTGTTGTTTCTTCAGACCGCGGTTTATGTGGTGGTCTAAACAATAACCTGTTCCGCAAAACATTGAATGTCATGAAAGAGTGGCAAGATAAAAAGATTGATGTTGATTTGTGTACTATTGGTTCAAAAGCAACAAGCTTTTTCAAAAGTGTAAGTAACATCAAAGCATCTACGACACATTTAGGTGATACACCGGGCGTGGCAGATCTTATCGGTACGGTAAAAGTCATGTTAGATGCTTATGACAACGGTGAAATTGATCGTTTGTATGTTGTTTATAACCGTTTTGTAAATACCATGACACAAGATCCAACGGTTCTTCAAATGTTGCCCGTTATGCAACAAGAAGAAGATAAGGAGCTTGTTCACCACTGGGATTATATTTACGAACCTGATGCAAAAGTTGTGCTTGATGGTTTATTGGTTCGTTACATCGAATCGCAAGTGTACCAGGGTGTTATTGAAAACGTGGCCTGTGAAATGGGTGCACGAATGGTTGCGATGAAAGCAGCCTCAGATAATGCGGGTGACTTAATTGGTGACTTGCAATTGGTTTATAACAAAGCACGTCAGGCCGCGATTACACAAGAGCTGTCAGAGATTGTTGCTGGTGCATCAGCCGTATAACGGTTCGTTGCGCTTGATGTATAAGCTAAAGAAGAATTGCTAAAATTTATAGGGGAACTGAGATGAGTTCTGGAAATATTGTTCAAATCATTGGCGCTGTTGTTGACGTGAAATTTTCACGCGATGCAATGCCAGCTATATATAATGCACTGACTGTTGCTGATACAGGCTTAACGCTTGAAGTTCAACAACAGCTGGGTGACGGTGTTGTTCGTGCAATCGCGATGGGAACCAGTGATGGTTTAAAGCGCGGCATGGCAGCTTCCGATAATGGCAAGCCAATTCAGGTACCAGTTGGCCAGGGAACGCTTGGTCGTGTTATGGATGTTCTGGGTAATCCAATCGATAACGCTGGCGAAGTTAAAGCTGACAAATACATGCCGATTCACCGTAAGCCACCGGCTTATGATGAGCAGTCTTCAGCCGTTGAAATCCTCGAAACAGGTATCAAAGTAATCGATTTAATCATGCCTATTTCTAAGGGTGGTAAAATTGGTTTATTCGGTGGTGCCGGTGTTGGTAAAACGGTAACGCTGATGGAACTCATTCGTAACATCGCTGTAGAACACAGTGGCTTCTCCGTATTCGCCGGTGTTGGTGAACGTACTCGTGAAGGTAATGATTTCTACTACGAAATGGAAGAAGGCGGCGTTTTAGATAAGGTTGCTCTTGTTTATGGTCAGATGAATGAGCCTCCAGGTAACCGTTTACGTGTTGCACTAACAGGCTTAACAATGGCGGAAAACTTCCGTGATGAAGGTCGTGACGTACTCATGTTCGTAGATAACATTTACCGTTACACATTAGCGGGTACAGAGGTATCAGCCCTTCTAGGTCGTATGCCTTCAGCGGTAGGTTACCAGCCGACTCTTGCTCAGGAAATGGGCGCGTTACAAGAACGTATCACCTCTACTAAGACCGGTTCGATTACATCGTTCCAGGCAGTATATGTTCCTGCGGATGATTTAACCGATCCATCTCCTGCTACGACATTTGCTCATTTAGATGCAACGCTGGTACTTTCTCGTCAAATTGCTGAACTCGGTATTTACCCGGCGGTAGATCCTCTCGATTCAACTTCACGTTTGCTTGATCCTCTGGTTATTGGTGATGAGCACTACAATGTAGCCCGTGGCGTTCAAGGTACTTTGCAGAAATATAAAGAGCTAAAAGATATTATTGCGATTTTGGGTATGGACGAATTATCTGAAGAAGATAAGTTAATTGTTGCTCGTGCTCGTAAAATCCAACGTTTCTTATCTCAGCCTTTCTTCGTTGCTGAAGTCTTTACCGGTGCGCCGGGTAAGTACGTTTCTGCAAAAGAAACTATCAAGGCCTTTAAAGGCATTGTTGAAGGTGAGTACGATCACATGCCAGAACAAGCGTTCTACATGGTGGGTACTATCGAAGAAGCCATTGAAAAAGCAAAAACTATCAAAGTATAGTTTTAGTTTAACTATTGGAGAAAGCGTATGGCAATGACCATGCATTTAGATATTGTTAGTGCCGAGAATGAAATTTTCTCTGGCGTAGCAGAAATTGTTGTAGCACCAGCCATTATGGGTGAAGTGGGTATTCACGCTCGCCACACCCCAATGCTGACGCCGCTTAAGCCGGGTGAAGTGAAAATCACCAAGGTTGGCGGCGCGGTAGAACACGTTTATGTCTCTGGTGGCATGATGGAAGTTCAGCCTAGTGTGGTAACAATTTTGTCTGATACGGCGGTTCGTGCACAAGATTTAGACGAAGCTGCGGCTATGGAAGCAAAACAGGCCGCGGAAGAAGCGATTGCAAATCGTGAAGACGACATAGATCTGGCTGAAGCGCAATCGAAGTTGCTTGAAGCAGTCGCACAATTACGAATGATCGAGAATTTCCGTAAAAATCGTTAATTTATTGCAATATCGAAGAATAGAGAAGGGGCAGATTTATCTGCCCTTTTTTGTGCGCGCCTCATATTTTCTACCATTACAGTGTTGTGGCCTTTAAAATTCAAAAAATTGATGGGGCAAGATAAAAATACCTCCAAGATGCTCACGTACTTTTTATACGCCCTGCAACGGCTTTAGCTCCAGCCGCGCCTGGCTTCGCCCCTTCTCTTTTGCATGAGTTTGTCCGCTTTTTCAGGACTTTTTGCCTTGTACTGATGAAAACTATTTCTCGTGTATAGCATGATATATAATATTGGTTAATATGCAGCTATAGATTGGATGTAGAAATGACAGAAAAAGTCGCAAAACATAAAGTTGTATCATTCACATATAATATTTTGAATGATAAAGGTGAAGTTGAAGAAGAAAATAGTGTTCCTACAGACTATGTTCACGGATCTAATGAACAGGTTTTCCCGGCAATTATGGCAGATGCATTAGAAGGTGCATTGGTTGGAGATACGAAAGAAATTAGTTTGCCGCCTGAGATCGGTTTTGGCCCTTATGATAAAAATAAAACCTATCGTGCAAAGCTTGAAGATGTGCCGCCTGAATATCATACCTTAGGTATTCAGGCGACCTTTCAGGATGAAGATGGTAAAAAGCTATTAATGACGGTTATATCCATCGATAATGGCGAAGTGTTTTTAGATGGCAACCATCCTTTTGCAGGTAAAACGATGACGGTACGCATGACTGTTAAAGCAATACGAGATGCAACAGTTGATGAAATTGGTTCCGGCCTGCCGCAAAAATATCAGCAAGAACAAGAAGAAAAAAATAAGATCCACTAAAAATACTGTTTGAACAAGGAAAAATAATTTCGCCATGTCCGAAACTAGCACATTAAATATCGTCATACTTGCTGCCGGTCAGGGTACAAGGATGAAATCATCGTTGCCCAAGGTCTTGCACTCTGTTGCAGGCAAACCTTTAGTTCAGCATGTGATTGACACTTCGAAAAAACTTAATCCAGAAGTTATAAATATTGTTTACGGTCATGGTGGTGAACAAGTACAGCAACAAATTAATGATTCTGAAATTAACTGGATATTACAGGCAGAACAACTGGGAACAGGTCATGCCGTTGATCAGGTTAAGGATCAATTAAAAGATAATCAACTTGTTCTTATTTTATATGGTGATGTTCCTCTTATTAAAAAAGAAACATTAAACAAACTATTAGAGCAAGCCAAAGAAGGCCTTTCATTATTAACAGTAAGTTTAAATAACCCGCAAGGCTATGGCCGTATTGTTCGTGATAAAAAGGGTCTGGTTAAAAATATTACCGAAGAAAAAGATGCCAGTGAAGAGATTAAAAAGATAAGCGAAGTTAACACGGGAATATTAGCGGTTAAAGCAAATCTATTAAAAAAATGGTTAAGCCAGCTGGATAATAATAATGCACAACAAGAATACTATCTAACGGATGTTATTGCTATGGCAGTAAAGGATGGCTATATAGTTGAAACAACGCAACCTGATGATGAACATGAAGTGATGGGCGTGAATAACCGCATACAGCTTGCAGAATTAGAGCGGCATTATCAAAAAGAACAGGCAAATAAATTAATGCAAGGCGGTGTTACCTTAGCCGATCCTTCACGGTTAGATGTTCGCGGTAACTTAACTTTTGGACAAGATATTTCTATTGATATTAATGTTGTATTTGAAGGAGAGGTTTCAATTGGCAGCAATGTTTCGGTTGGCGCTAACTGCGTGATAAAAGATTCAAAAATTGCCGACGGCGTGACTATTTTACCAATGAGTGTTTTAGATAATGTATCTGTTGGTAACAATAGTAAAGTCGGCCCTTTTGCACGGTTAAGACCCGGTGCCGTTTTATCTGCGGATACACATGTTGGAAACTTCGTTGAAATTAAGAAAAGCTTTGTTGGCGCCGGCAGCAAGATAAATCATTTAACCTATGTTGGTGACTCTATTGTTGGTAAAAATGTAAACATTGGTGCGGGTACGATTACCTGTAACTATGATGGCGCGAACAAACATCAAACTGTTATTGAGGATAATGTTTTTGTTGGTTCTGCAACACAGCTGGTTGCGCCTGTAAAAATAGGTAAAAATGCAACTGTTGGTGCGGGCTCAACGATTACAGCCGATGTTGCTGCAGATGAGCTTGCGATAACACGGGTTAAACAAAAAAGTATTTTAGGCTGGAAGCGACCCGTTAAAACAGAAAAACAAGATTAATAAGAGAAAGATTTATGTGTGGCATTGTTGGTGCAGTTGCAAAAAGAGACATTACTCCGGTATTACTTCAGGGTTTAAGTCGGCTTGAATATCGGGGCTATGATTCTGCGGGTGTTGCAGTTTTAGATAGCGCCGGCCGTATTCAGCGTGTTCGCGCTGTTGGGAAAATAAAAAATCTTGAAGCTGCGCTGAAGGTGACCCCGGCAAACGGTTTTATTGGCATTGGCCATACACGTTGGGCTACACACGGTGAACCAACAGTAAAAAATGCTCATCCGCATGTGTGTAATGATTGTGTTGCTATTGTCCATAATGGGATTATAGAAAACCATGAAACTTTACGGGCCGAGCAAATTGCCGCAGGTTTTAAGTTTACCTCTGATACGGATACAGAAGTCGTCGTCCATCAAATTGAAAAATATTTATCTTCAGGAAGCACGTTATTTGAGGCGGTTAAAAAATCAATCGGCGATTTAGACGGCGCCTATGCTTTGGGGGTGGTGAGCACCTCTGCTCCAGACACGTTAATTTGTGCGCGTAAAGGTAGCCCGCTGGTAATTGGTATTGGTGATAATGAAAACTTTATTGCCTCTGATATGTCGGCCTTATTATCTGAAACAAATCAGTTTATCATTTTGCAAGAAGGCGATATGGCCGTTATGAACGCATCAAATATTGATGTGTTTGATGAAACCGGTCAGTCGGTTGAAAGAGATATTCATACCAGCAAGCTTTCAGGTGATGCTGTTAATAAAGGCGGATATGCGCACTACATGCTTAAAGAAATTTATGAGCAGCCTAGTGCTATTGCCGATACGCTTGAAGGTCGATTAGGAAAGAATACCGTTTTAGAGTCCAGCTTTGGCCCGAAAGCAGTTGAGATTTTTGATAAAATTAGGTCGGTACAAATTATTGCGTGTGGTACAAGTTATCATGCGGCATTAATCGCAAAATATGGTATCGAGTCAGTAACCGATTTAAATTGTAATGTTGAAGTGGCCAGTGAGTTTCGTTATCGCAAACATGTCGTTCAGCCTGATACGCTATTAATAACCATTTCACAGTCCGGTGAAACAGCGGATACGTTAGCGGCACTTCGGTTGGCAAAAACAATTGGTTTTGAACATACCCTGGCAATTTGTAATGTGCCGGAAAGCTCATTGGTGAGAGAATCTGAACTTAGCATGATGACCCGTGCGGGCCCGGAAATTGGCGTCGCCTCAACGAAGGCGTTTACAACACAATTGGTGGCTATTTTATTATTGGTTGTTGTTCTTGCACGCAGACTTTATTTTCCCGCTGAAACAGAAGCCAAGGTTGTTGATCAGTTACGTCATTTGCCGCGTATTATTGAAGACGTATTAAAACTTGAAGATGAAATTAAAGAAATTGCCAAGGATTTTGCAGATAAGGATCATGCACTATTTTTAGGTCGCGGTATGCACTACCCTGTTGCCATGGAAGGGGCGCTAAAGTTAAAAGAAATTTCCTATATTCATGCAGAAGGCTACCCCGCCGGCGAACTAAAACATGGCCCAATCGCGCTGGTGGATAATAATATTCCAATTGTTGCGGTTGCGCCGAATGATAAGTTAATTGATAAACTAAAGTCGAACTTACAAGAAGTAAAAGCACGAGGTGGACGACTATATGTTTTTGCTGATAAAGGGACTAATTTAAAATCTGAAGACGGCATAAAGGTTATTGAGGTTGCGCCTTTAGATATCGCTATTTCACCAATAATATTTTCGGTACCACTGCAAATGCTGGCCTATCATGTTGCTTTGTTAAAAGGGACAGATGTTGATCAGCCGCGTAACCTGGCTAAGTCGGTGACGGTGGAATAGGCTGCAACGGACGTACTTTCGTTAAAGGCTTCTTATATTTTTCAGTGATTGGGGGCATTGTGCCTCTGGTACTCCCCCTATCCTGATTACCAAGAACCAGGGCATAAAACCATCAAAGAGAAACTCGACGCATGTCTTTTCTCTTCTCAAGAAGTAGAAACTTAGGAATGGGCGGTTGACAGATAAGCGAAAATTAGAAACAGATAATTTCACTGTAATTATCCTTATAGCACCATTTCATTAGAGGACTAAAATGAACTCTTATGAACAGCTGCCGGCAGACCTTGCCGTTCCAAATGATGATGGGGCGTGTGATCATCTGATGGGGGCAAAATTGCCAAATATTGAGTTGCTTGCAACAAATGGCGCATTAGTAAACTTGTCAAAACGAGCGAAGAAAACCGTTATATACTGCTATCCAATGACAGGAAACCCCGCTGTGCCGTTACCTGATGGTTGGGATAAAATTCCTGGCGCCCGTGGGTGCACACCTCAAAGTTGTTCGTTCAGAGATCACCATGCTGAATTATCTGCACTGTGTGCTGAAGTGTTTGGCATGAGCACACAAGAAACAAGCTACCAAAGAGAAATGGCAGAACGACTTCATCTTCCGTTTTCTGTTTTGAGTGACGCAAAGTTGGAGTTTTGTGAAGCGCTTAATCTTCCAACATTTCAAGTTGATGGTATGAGATTGATGAAGCGAGTGACTATGGTTGCCAAAGAAGGGGTCATCGTTGGGGTCCACTACCCGGTCTTTCCAAGTACTTCTGATCCAGAGTGGGTTATTAAGCAATTATCATAATTGAATAAAATCGGTGACCCGCGCCTCAACGTTGAGGTGCTGTTGAAAGCGGGATAAAGCTGAAGGCATTACTTAGCGACGCCAAAATGCGGGTGTGAGCAAGACCAACAAAGTAAAGATTTCTAAACGCCCTAATAACATCGCAAAGGATAAAACCCATTTTGCGCTATCCGTTACGCCAGCATAGTTTGAGCCGACCTCATTGAGTCCAGGGCCAAGATTATTCATGGTTGCAGCGGTGGCAGAAAAAGCACTAATTTGATCCAGGCCGGTAAGCATTAAGATAAGCAAGATAATAATAAATGCGGCAACATAGGCTGAGAAAAAGCCCCATACGGCCTGAATAATTCTATCCGATAAAGGTTTTCCTCCTACCTTAATAATAAAGACCGCGTTTGGATGTATTAAGCGGCGAATTTCTCGCATGCCTTGTTTCAATAGCAGCAAGAAACGAATCATTTTCATACCGCCGCCGGTTGAGCCCGCACAGGCACCGATAAAGCTGGTAAAAAGTAATAAAACAGGAAGAAAGCCGGGCCAGTTATGGTATTCATAAGTGGTGAAGCCGGTTGTCGTTCCAATGGAGACAGCCTGAAACATACCGTGCAGAAATGCACGTTCGGGAGCGATAAAAAAGTCGGTGTAATATAAATAGATTGCTGAAATAAGGGAGACAATAAAGAGCAAGGTTATATAGGTTTTAAATTCGGAGTCTTGTATATAAGCTTTAACGGAACGGCTGCGCCAGGACAAAAAGTGTAAAGAAAAATTTATGCCGGCAAGCAGCATAAAAATAATTGCAACAACTTCAACCATGGGTTTCTCATTAAAGAAGCCCATGCTGGCGTCGTGAGTAGAAAAGCCACCGATGGCAATGGTTGAAAAGCTATGACCGATGGCATCAAAAGCATTCATACCGGCAAACCAATATGCCAGAGCACAAGCAATGGTTAATGTTAAATAAATATACCAGAGGGCTTTGGCTGTTTCGGTAATTCGTGGGGTTAACTTATTGTCTTTCATTGGCCCTGGCGTTTCGGCTTTATAGAGTTGCATGCCACCAATTCCCAATAAAGGCATAATTGCGACTGCTAATACAATAATACCCATACCGCCTAACCATTGAAGCTGTTGCCGATAATACAGAATAGATTTGGGTAGCTTGTCTAAACCTTCTATTACTGTTGCGCCTGTTGTGGTTAGGCCGGAGAGAGACTCAAAGATCGCATCGGTAATCGAAATATCAATTTGCGATGAAAGCACAAAGGGTATGGCACCAAAAGAGGCGAGTACAGTCCAAAATAAAACAACAACCAAAAAGCCGTCCCGAAGTCGTAATTCTGCTTTATAGTTTTTAACCGGTATCCACGCGATTATTCCTGTAATTAAGGTGACCGCAAATGCGTCGAAGAAGGGTTCAAGTGCACCATCAAGGTAAATGACTGAAACGACCATGGGTGGGGCCATGGAAAAGCTGAAAACCATTAACAGGATTCCAAGGATGCGTTGTATAACAAAAAATTGCATGATGATTTATATAAAAGTAATGCCGACTTGAAAAAGTTTCTCAACATCAGAAATATATTTTCTATCGATTAAGAAAAGAATAACGTGATCTTCCGGCTCAATGATGCTGTCATGATGAGCAATTATGACATCGTCACCGCGAACAATCGCGCCAATGGTTGTACCATAAGGTAGTTTTAGTTCACAAATAGGCCGGCCGACTACTTTGGATGTTGTTTTATCGCCGTGAGCAATGGCTTCAATTGCTTCCGCTGCGCCGCGCCTTAAAGAATGTACCTTGACAACATCGCCACGACGGACGTGGGCTAATAAGCTGCTGATGGTTGATTGTTGTGGAGAAATGGCAATATCAATGGCGCCACCCTGAATAAGATCGACATAGGCCGCCCGATTAATGAGCGCCATAACTTTTCGTGCGCCGAGTCGTTTAGCGAGCATAGCGGACAAAATATTGGCTTCTTCATCGTTTGTAACAGAGCAAAAAATATCGGTGTTATCAATATTTTCTTCGTTTAATAAATTACCGTCTGAAGCATCGCCATTAAGCACGATAGTTTTGTCTAATTCTTTTGCCAGCTCATGTGCACGTGCAGAGTTGTGATCGATGAGTTTAACCTGGTAATCGTTTTCTAATGCTTCTGCCAGTCGTTTACCGATATTACCGCCGCCAACGATCATAATGCGTTTATACGGTTTATCAAGGCGGCGTAATTCACTGATTGTGGCGCGAATACAGGTGGGCGTGGCGACAAAAAAAACTTCGTCATCAGCTTCGATAACGGTACTGCCTTCTGGGATAATGGCGCGATCACGCCGATAAATGGCGGCAACACGGATTTCAACGCCGGGCATATGTTTTTTAATGGTGCTTAGTTCGTGGCCAACCAGGGGGCCTCCATAATAAGCGCGCACACCCACCAGTTGCACTTTTTTATCTGCAAAATCAAGCACCTGAAGGGCACCGGGGTGAGTGATCAAACTTTCTATATATTCAGTGATGAGTTGTTCCGGGCTGATTAAAACATCAACGGGTAAAGCTTCTTGTTGAAAAAGTTGTGGGTGTGATAAATAGCCTAAAGCACGAACACGGGCAATTTTTGTTGGTGTGTGAAAAACCGTATAGGCAACCTGACAGGCAACCATATTGGTTTCATCACTATCAGTAACCGCGATTAACATATCAGCGTCGTCAGCACCTGCGGCTCTTAAAATGTCGGGATGTGATGCGTGGCCGCAAATGGTACGCAGATCTAAACGATCCTGCAGTGCAAGAAGCGTTTTTTCATCTTTATCAATGATGGTGATGTCATTTGCTTCACTGGTAAGGTTTTCTGCCAACGAGCTTCCGACCTGACCTGCACCTAGAATAATTATTTTCATATTGTTTTTATATTTAAGTATTAATTATTAATTTTTTTGGGTCGATCTTTAATGCGCGCAATTTACGATAAAGGTGTGTTCGTTCCATGCCAGTGAGTTTTGCCGCATTACTAATATTGCCTTCTGTTTTTATAAGCTGGTGAATTAAATAATTACGTTCAAAACGTTCGCGTGCTTCTCGTAATG
>Ga0316206_1002457_pt1 | contig 12420 bp, 8 predicted proteins | sample 6monthpyrite_MG_FD_204942 | JGI IMG/M metagenome (GOLD analysis project Ga0316206, IMG submission 204942) | Microbial mat bacterial communities from mineral coupon in-situ incubated in ocean water Damariscotta River, Maine, United States -... | ecosystem: Environmental > Aquatic > Marine >...
TGGATCCTGCCAGTGAGGGTAATAGGAGATATAACAAGCCAGATTATTTTCCTGGTGTTTAAAAGTTACGGCTGCTTTTAATGAATAATAGCCACCGCGAGTATGAGAAACTATACAGGCCTTTTTAGTACTGATATCTTTTCTTTCCAGCAAAACATCAACTACACCAGCTGCATCTTTTTCAAGTTCATAATCATGTGGATAAGGATGCGTACCCATAAAGTTAGCTTGATAAATATCAGGCGCCATTACAACAAAACCACGTGCGGCAATTCGTTTAACCTGTCGTTTTAATAATTCACTAAGACCTGCCCGGCCATGCTGAAAAATGACTGCAGGGTATTTTTTATTGTCATCTGGGCGAGCAACCATCGTAGGAACGGTCACATCGTCACGATCATATTCAACCCAGTTAACTTTGACCTTATGGTTTGTAACAGGTCTTAGCTGACCATTGTCATACCAGTCCTGTTTCCACCAGAAGCTTTTATCTTCTTTTTCAGCTTCATGAGCAAATACATTTACACTTAATACAATTAAGGAAATTAATATTAAAAGTTTAGTCATAACTTTCCTTCCACAGTTACTAACAACAAGTGCATTTATTAAAAATTACTATAATCTGATACACACCGCTCTTTGCCAACCATGGCACCGCGGTCATACGACCGCCATGGACGGCGGAAGTGCAATAAATGCAGGAGCATTTTATTGCCGTATATCCTATACATAAAAAAGGGAGCATAAAGCTCCCTTTTCAATTTTACAAATAAGAAAAATCTTATTTATAAAAATCAATCATTGTTTCTAATGATTTAACTTTGATTTTATCTGCATTACCAGCTGAACCAAAAGATTCAAAACGAGCCTTACAAATACCTTTCATTGCCGCAGTAGATTCTTTCAGGAATTTACGTGGATCAAAGTTTGATGGGTTTTCTTGCAGATGCTGACGAACAGAACCTGTAGAAGCCATACGTAAGTCAGTATCGATGTTAACTTTACGAACACCAGATTTGATACCTTCAACGATTTCGTCAACTGGAACGCCGTAAGTCTGACCCATATCACCACCGTAAGAATTGATGATTTTCAACCATTCCTGAGGCACTGAAGATGAACCGTGCATTACTAAATGCGTGTTAGGGATACGTGCATTGATTTCTTTGATGCGGTCAATACGCAGGATTTCGCCAGTAGGCTCCTGTGTGAATTTGTATGCACCGTGTGATGTACCAATTGCGATTGCTAATGCATCACAGTTAGTCGCTTCAACGAAGTCAGCTGCTTCTTCAACACCAGTTAACAGCATGTCTAAATCAAGCTTACCTTCTGCACCGTGACCGTCTTCTTCACCCATTTCACCAGTTTCCAGTGAACCCAGGCAACCTAACTCACCTTCAACTGAAACACCGCCAGCGTGAGCCATTTTTACAACTTCTTTCGTTACTTCAACGTTGTACTCGAAAGAAGAAGGAGTTTTCATGTCAGCCATTAAAGAGCCGTCCATCATTACTGATGAGAAACCTGACTGGATAGAACGCAGACATACTGCTGGCTCTGAACCATGATCCTGATGCATAACAACAGGAATGTGTGGGTACATTTCAATTGCAGCAGAAATCAGGTGGCGCAGGAATGGTTCGCCTGCATATGAACGAGCACCAGCAGAACCCTGCATGATAACCGGGCTGTTAGCTTCATCGGCAGCTTGCATGATTGCATGAACCTGCTCCATGTTGTTAACGTTAAATGCTGGCATGCCGTAGCTATTTTCAGCAGCATGATCTAATAATTGTCTAAGTGAAATCAGAGCCATTTCTGTTTCTCCTGTTTAGTTTTTAAAATTTATAACACGTTAATGTATTAGGCCTGTTAAGAGCCAATACGTACAATCTTCATTGAATTAGTGCCGCCATCAATACCAACCTTGTCACCTTTAGTGATTACGATCAGATCATCTCTGTAAACAACACCTTTTTCCAATAATACTTTTTGCGCATGAGCACTTAACTGATACTGTTTAATGTCATCAATATTAATACTCATTGGATAGACACCACGATACAAAGTCATACGTCGTTTTGTTTGTTCATGCTGAGTCAATGCATATATCGGAATACCCGAACTGATACGCGACATCCATAAAGGCGTTGAACCTGATTCCGTCATCGCTGCGATTCCATCAACTTTAAGATGGTTCGCGGTGTACATTGCCGCCATCGCCACAGCCTCATCAACTCGACCAAATGTAAGATCAACCCGGTGATCAGAAACCCGCGTTGAACGCGCTTTCTCAGCTTCTTCACAAATGCGACCCATCGCTTCAACAACTTTAGCAGGGTACTTGCCTGCAGCTGTTTCACCGGAAAGCATCACTGCATCGGTACCATCTAAAACAGCGTTAGCAACATCAAAAACTTCTGCACGTGTAGGGATCGGATTCTCAATCATTGATTCCATCATCTGAGTCGCAGTAATAACAACACGATCCATACTGCGAGCACGCTTGATTAAATCTTTTTGTATTGCAGGTAATTCTGCATCACCAATTTCAACACCTAAATCACCACGAGCAACCATGATCACTTCCGATGCTTCGATGATTTCATCGATAACATCTAAGGCTTCAGCACGTTCAATTTTTGAAACAATCGCGCCGTGACCACCAGCATCACGCAATAGCTTGCGACACTCGACAACATCACTAGCTGAACGCGGGAAAGAAACCGCAACAAAATCAGCTTCAATCTTCGCTGCAGAGATAATATCTCTTTTATCTTTATCAGTTAAAGCAGGTGCAGATAAACCGCCACCTTGCAAATTGATACCTTTATTATTTGATAACGGTCCAGTGTGCATTACTTTGGTGTGTACTTCATGACCTATAACTTCCGTCACTTCCAGTACCATACGACCATCGTCAAGTAACAAAACATTACCCGGCACAACATCACCCGGCAAACGTTTATAAGTCAGACCAACACGTTCGCTCGTGCCTTCTTCGTCACCCAGTTCAGCATCAAGGATAAACTTATCACCTTCAACCAGATTTACTTTGCCTTCTTTAAACTTACATGTACGAATCTTAGGGCCCTGTAAATCAACCAGCACACCTATCGCTTTATCATGCTTTTCAGCAAACTTTCTAATATTATCCGCACGCCACTTTTGTTCTTCAAAAGAACCGTGTGAAAAATTTAAACGCACAACATCAACACCAGCTACTACCAGTGCCTCTAATACTTTCAGGTCGTCAGTTGCCGGCCCTAGAGTCGCGACAATTTTAGTTCTGCGCAACATATTCTCCTAAATCAATAACTAAAAATGGAGACCCCCTGGCCTCCATCACTTTTTCTTACAATTTATTTTGCCTGAGCTTCCAGCATCGCTACAGCAGGTAAAGTTTTGCCTTCCAGATACTCAAGGAATGCACCACCAGCTGTTGAGATGTAAGATACTTTATCAAAAATATCATACTTCTGGATTGCAGCGATCGTGTCACCACCACCAGCAAGACTGAAACCAGCTGATTCTGCAATTGCCATTGAAACAGTCTTAGTACCTTCACCAAACTGGTCAAACTCAAATACGCCAACCGGGCCATTCCAGACAATTGTTCCGGCTTTCTTAATGATGTCAGCCAATACATTTGCAGAGTCAGGGCCGATATCAAAAATCATGTCATCATCAGAACATTCATCAGCCGCTTTTAAAGTAGCTTCTGCAGTTTCTGCAAACTCTTTTGCACAAACAACATCAGTTGCTATTGGAATAGATGCACCACGCGCTTCCATTTTTTCGATCAGTGCTTTAGCAGTATCAACTAAATCAGCTTCGTATAAAGATTTACCAACGTTGTAACCTTTAGCTGCTAAGAAAGTGTTAGCAATACCACCACCAACAACTAACTGATCAACTTTTTCTGACAACGCTTCGAGTACTGTCAGCTTAGTAGAAACTTTAGAACCACCAACAATTGCAACCATTGGACGAGCAGGCTCAGCTAAGGCTTTAGCAAGACTGTCTAATTCGTTTGATAATAATAAACCAGCACATGCGGTATCAGCCTGAACACCAACACCGTGTGTAGAAGCTTGAGCACGGTGAGCTGTACCAAATGCATCCATTACAAAAACGTCACATAATGCAGCGTACTTTTTAGATAATGCTTCGTCGTCTTTCTTCTCACCTGCATTGAATCGAACGTTTTCTAATAAAACACATTCGCCAGCAGCAACTTCAACACCACCGTCCAAATAATCTTTAACTAAACGAACTTCGTTGCCCAGTTTTTCAGACATAGTCGCTGCGATTGGTGCCAGTGAATTTTCTTCATCAGCAACACCTTCTTCAGGGCGACCACGGTGAGACATAACCATCACAGAAGCGCCCGCTTTCATCGCGTGCTCAATAGTCGGCATAGATGCTGTAATACGCGCATCAGAAGTAACCTTGCCATCTTTAACAGGTACGTTTAAGTCAGCACGAATTAAAACGCGCTTACCAGCAAGATCCAGATCAGTCAGCTTGATAAAAGCCATTGTGAAACTCCTAAATAATATTTAATTAATCTTAAAAACTGTTTGTTAAGTACTGATGACAAAACTTAACAAAAAACTTTTATAACAGAACCATTTAAAATGTAGAAAGGGTTAAGCCGTAAATTCGACATAACCCTCTTTGTTTGTTGGGTTACGGCTAACGCCTAACCCAACCTACATCTAATTCTTTTGAAAGCGATTTAGTTACCCAAAAAGTTTTCATGGAACTAAGAGAGATTTTGTTCGCGAGCAAGGCGCGGGAATAGTTTGAGCGCGGAGCGTACACGTAGTACGTGAGCACTCAGACTATTTCCGCAACGCAGCTCCCGGACAAAAGATCCTTAGTTCGCAGCTACGTGCTCTACGAAACGCATCATATTGCAAGTATAGCCATACTCGTTGTCATACCAAGATACAACTTTCACGAATGTGCCATCTAATGCAATACCAGCTTCTGCATCAAAGATTGATGAGAAACCAACGCCACGGAAGTCAGTAGAAACAACTTTCTCGTCTGTGTAACCTAAAGTACGGCTCATGTCGCCAGACTCTGAAGCCGCTTTCATTGCTTTACAGATGTCTTCGTAAGCCACTTCTTTATTTAACTCAACAGTTAAATCAACAACAGATACGTCTGAAGTTGGTACGCGGAAAGCCATACCTGTTAATTTACCGTTCAGTTCTGGAAGTACAACACCTACTGCTTTAGCAGCACCTGTTGAAGATGGAATGATATTTTCTAAAATACCACGACCACCGCGCCAGTCTTTCTGTGATGGACCATCAACAGTTTTCTGTGTTGCAGTTGCAGCATGAACAGTAGTCATAAGACCACGTTTGATGCCCCAGTTATCATTTAATACTTTAGCTATTGGAGCTAGGCAGTTAGTAGTACATGATGCTGCAGAAACAATTTTTTCGCCTTTGTAATCGTTATGGTTAACGCCATATACGAACATTGGACCACCATCTTTACAAGGTGCAGATTGTACAACTTTACCAGCACCTGCATCGATGTGAGCCTGGCAGCTTTCTTCAGTTAAGAAGAAACCAGTACAATCGATAACGATATCAGCACCAACATCACCCCATTTAAGGTCAGCTGGATTACGCTCTGCTGTTAAACGGATTTCTTTACCGTTTACAACCATTGCGCCTTCTTTGTGTGAAACTTCACCGTCGAAACGACCGTGAACAGAATCGTACTTAAGCATGTATGCTAAGTAATCTGCATCTAATAAATCATTGATACCAACGATTTCGATGTCTTTAAATTCTTGATATACAGCACGGAAAACCATGCGTCCAATACGGCCAAAACCGTTAATACCGACTTTTACAGTCATGAGTAATACTCCCCTTAAGTTTACAAACTAAGGCCTAAGCACTGGTGTGCCCAGACCCAATTTAATTACATTACTGATTCAACAGCTTTCACTACGTTTTCTACAGTGAAGCCAAATTCTTTAAACAGTTCACCAGCTGGAGCTGATTCACCGAAGTGATCGATACCAACTACAACATCTGCGTACTTGAACCAGGCAGCTGTTACTGCTGCTTCAACCGCAACTGTTGGGATACCATCACCTAATACTGCAGACTGGTACGCATCGTCTTGCTCTTCAAATGCACAAACAGAAGGCATAGAAACAACACGGATGTTTTTGCCCATTGCGTCAGCTGCACCAGTTGCCAGATCAACTTCTGAACCAGTCGCAATAATGACTGCATCCGGAGTGCCTTCACAATCTTTCAGGATGTAACCACCCTTAGCAATATCAGCAATCTGTGCATCGGTACGTTCGTTATGATTCAAGCCTTGACGTGAGAAGATCAGTGTAGACGGACCGTCTTTACGTTCAACCGCTTGCTGCCAGCATACTGCTGATTCAACCGCATCACATGGACGCCATACAGTCATATTAGGAATCATACGCAGTGTAGGAATCTGCTCGACTGGCTGATGCGTTGGACCATCTTCACCCAGACCGATTGAGTCATGAGTAAATACGAAGATGCTCTGAATTTTCATCAGTGCAGCCATACGCAAGGCGTTACGCGCGTATTCTGAGAACATTAAGAATGTTGAACCGAATGGAACCAGACCGCCGTGCAGTGTAATACCGTTCATGATTGCTGACATACCAAACTCACGTACACCGTAGCGAATGTAGTTAGGTACTTCGTTAGCATCCATAGGTTTGTAACCAGACCATTCAGTCAGGTTTGAACAACCTAAGTCAGCAGAACCACCAAACAGCTCTGGTAACATTGGAGAATAAGCTTCGATAGACGCTAAAGATGCCTGACGTGTTGCAGGACTCTTTGCATCAGCTGCTACAGAGGCGATATAATCAGATGATTTCTGTGCCCAGTCAGCAGGCATTTCACCAGCCATACGACGCTCGTATTCTGCAGCTTCTGCAGGGAATGCCGCTTTATAAGCTGCGAACTTATCGTTCCATGCGGCTTCTTTAGCAGCGCCTTTTTCTTTAGCATCCCAACCAGCGTAAACGTCAGCAGGTACTTCAAAAGCACCGTGATCCCAACCTAAAGCCGCTTTAGTCAGGTTAATTTCTTCTTCACCTAATGGTGCGCCGTGACAAGCATGTGAACCTGCTTTGTTTGGAGAACCAAAACCGATAGTCGTTTTACAGCAGATCATTGTTGGCTTATCAGTCATTGCTTTTGCAGTTGCGATAGCATCTGCAAGTGCATCTGAGTCGTGACCATCAACGTCAGCAATTACATGCCAGCCGTAAGACTCGAAACGCTTAGGCGTATCATCAGTGAACCAGCCATCAACGTGACCGTCGATAGAAATACCGTTGTCATCCCAGAATGCAATCAACTTACCTAAACCTAACGTACCGGCCAGTGAACATGCTTCGTGAGAGATACCTTCCATTAAGCAACCATCACCCAGGAACACATAAGTGTTGTGGTCAACAATGTCGTGACCTTTCTGGTTGAACTGTGCAGCCAGTGCTTTTTCAGCAATCGCCATACCAACACCGTTGGTAATACCCTGGCCTAATGGACCAGTAGTTGTTTCAACACCTGGCGCATAACCGTACTCTGGGTGACCCGGAGTTTTAGAATGCAGCTGACGGAAGTTTTTCAGATCGTCGATAGACAGATCATAACCAGTCAGGTGTAACAGAGAATAAATCAGCATAGAGCCATGACCATTCGACAGAATGAAACGGTCGCGGTTGCTCCAGTCAGGATTTGCTGGGTTGTGGTTCATGTTATCGTTCCACAAAACTTCAGCGATATCCGCCATACCCATAGGTGCGCCCGGGTGGCCTGAATTTGCTTTTTGTACTGCATCCATACTTAACGCACGTACCGCGTTAGCTAGGTTTTTACGAGAAGGCATCGTTGTGTCTCTCCCTTAAGTATTAAAAATTCGTTTTAAAATCTTTGTGAAACTCTCAAATATTTCAGAGCGTTTCAACACTCATTCTATTGTTCTTTTTTCAGTGTTTACTGAAGCGCTATGTTTGGGGGATAGAACCAATATGTATAGATTCCCCCAAGCGTAAGGGCGGGTATTTTCTCTCAAATCGGTTATTTCAGCAACTAAAAGCGCCTAATAGCCCTATAAGTCAGGCTGTAGAAGAACACCAAACCGCTACACAGAAGGCTTTTAGGACAAATAAATATTTACGCTTATTTATATATTGTTGATACTGATTTGAAACCACTCAATTAAAAATCAATCACTTAGCCACTTTATCGAACAACCCATACTCGGAATTTGCTCAGCAGGCCCTTTTCCTGTCGCTGCAACTTCACTCATTCCTTCAAATAAATCACGCTTAACATTCGGATCAGCGGCCTCTTTTCGGCTTTCATCGAGACGACCGCGATATTGCAATTTATACTGATTGTTATAACCGAAAAAATCTGGCGTACAGACCGCTCCATAGAGCTTAGCCACATCTTGTGTTTGATCAATCAGATACGGAAACGGGAAAGCGAATTCATCAGACACTTTTTTCATGTTTTCAAATGAATCCTCTTCGTATTCATTCGGGTCATTCGACATGATCGCCACACAGTTAACACCCAGAGCCTTTAATTCATTTGCATCTCTGACGATACGATCACGGATCGATTTTACATAGGGACAATGATTACAAATAAACATCACCAAAAGCCCGTTTTCTCCCATGCAATCACTTAATGTCCAGTTTTTACCATCAACACCAGGCAGGTCAAACTCAATAGCTGGCGCCTCAAAATCACATACCGGGGGCTGCAAACTAACCATATTTTTCTCCTAATAATTTCTTCTTTATATTAAAAATGGTAACAAAACACACCATATCAGTGACCAATGGTCGGTAATTTTACCCGACAAATCGTATATATAACCTTATTATTCTGGTCGATTTGGCTATTTCGTGGTAAAATAGTTGATTGTGCGACACAAATCGACGTTTAATCTTTCAGTCAGGTAAGTAATGTCTCAAAATTCAGAATCGGAACCAACTCAGGTTCCTACAGCTCAAGATCAACAATCCAGCTTAAAACAGCTGATCGCCAAAGGTAAAGAGCAAGGCTATCTTACCTATGCAGAGGTCAATGACCACCTGCCCGAAGGCATTGTTGACCCGGAACAAATCGAAGACATTATCAGCATGATCAATGACATGGGCATCAAGGTGCACGAGTCTGCGCCTGATACAGAAAGCTCTATTCTGTCTGATAATGCCGTTGCCGACACCGATGAAGATGCCGCTGAAGAAGCTGCAGCTGCACTGGCCTCTGTTGATTCAGAATTTGGACGCACCACCGACCCCGTTCGTATGTACATGCGTGAGATGGGTAGCGTTGAGTTATTAACTCGCGAAGGTGAAATTTCAATCGCCAAACGTATCGAAGAAGGCCTGGGCCAGGCACTGAGTGCGCTTGCTACCAATCCTAAAACTATCGCTACTGTACTGGTTCATTTTGAAAATGTTTTAGCTGAAGAGTCTCGTCTTACTGATCTGGTTGCTGGCTTTGCTTATACCAGTGACGAAATTGCACAGCCTGCCAACAAAGGCCTGCAAGAAAACAAAGATAAAGATGATGAGGAAGAGGAAGAGATCGAAGAAGACACCGGTCCCACTCTGGAAGAAATTACGGTTATTTTTTCTGATTTACAAAAACTTCTCGATAAAGTTATCACCGGCATCTCTAAGGGCAGCAAAAATATTGCTGAAACCCGAAAGGCAATGTCTGACAAGTTCTTGGAATTAAAATACCCAACACCATTAATTAATTCCCTGAACGATGACTTACGCAGCACGGTAGATAGAATTCGTAGCCTGGAACGTCATGTTCTGGATATGTGTTCACAAAGAGCGCACATGCCTCGCAAAGAATTTATTTCATCTTTCCCTGAAAATGAAACCAATATCGAGTGGATTGACCAATATCTGGAAGGTCATGAATACTCAGCCGCATTAAGCGAATTTGCCGCCGATATCAAACTGACGCAACAACGTTTAGCTGCACTTGAAAAAGATTACGGCCTGAGCATTGCTGAAATCAAAGAAATTAATCGTCGCATGTCGATTGGTGAAGCCAAAGCACGACGCGCGAAGAAAGAAATGGTTGAAGCTAACTTACGTTTAGTTATCTCGATTTCTAAAAAATACACAAACCGTGGCTTGCAGTTCCTCGATCTGATTCAGGAAGGCAACATCGGTTTAATGAAAGCAGTCGACAAATTTGAATACCGCCGTGGTTACAAATTCTCGACTTATGCAACCTGGTGGATTCGTCAGGCGATCACGCGTTCAATCGCCGACCAGGCACGTACTATCCGTATCCCGGTTCACATGATTGAAACCATCAACAAACTGAATCGTATTTTCCGTCAAATGCTACAGGAAATGGGTCGCGAGCCCACACCTGAAGAACTGGCAGAAAAAATGGAAATGCCGGAAGACAAGGTTCGTAAAGTTCTTAAGATTGCTAAAGAGCCAATCTCGATGGAAACACCGATTGGTGATGACGAAGATTCGCATCTGGGTGACTTCATTGAAGACCAGAATATTCTGTCTCCAGTTGATTCTGCAACCAGCCAGTCACTGAGCGAATCGACCAGAGACATTCTGTCGACACTAACAGCACGTGAAGCCAAAGTACTTCGTATGCGTTTTGGTATCGACATGAACACTGACCATACTTTGGAAGAAGTAGGTAAGCAGTTTGATGTAACTCGTGAGCGTATTCGTCAGATTGAAGCAAAAGCATTAAGAAAACTTCGCCACCCAACGCGCGCAGAACACCTGCGCAGCTTCCTCGGCGAAGAGTAAGAACTTAAAAGCCCTCGAAAGAGGGCTTTTTTATGGTCGTTATTCTTTAAGCAATACAATGGTCAAGTCGCCAAGTTTTATATATAATCCACGCTGGTTTTTGTTACTTCGCTAATTAGGTAACAGATAATCAGATGCCCGTAGGGCATTATTGATTTACGTGTCACCGACACACGCAAGTCGCCCCTGTAGCTCAGTTGGTTAGAGCAACCGACTCATAATCGGTAGGTCGAGTGTTCGAGTCACTCCGGGGGCACCATTTCCCTTCAACACCATATTAATTAAATATTTTTCCTAAATAAAAAAATGGAACAGATACGCCGAAGTAAATCCCATAGTCTTCTTCATTCGAGGCAGATAAACCTGAGCGCACCAACACACTGCTATTCTTAGCTACCCAAGCCACACCAACCCCAAGCGTATAAAGACTTATTTTTTCAACTTTGCTCTTATTACCCGCGTCGTCATATACATATGGCCTTGAATATGACAGAGAATAATCATACCCCCAACACCATGACATCTTACTGTGAAATGAAGAGTCTTTTTTTAAGAGTTTTTTAAATCTCGTTACATTAAAAACAAGCTGATCATTGGATATACGCCCCGAATTAACCCTCCGGTCTTCAGAATCAGTATAAGCCACAAACTGTAAGCCTAAACTTAACACCCATTTATCATTATCATCTTTAATAATCTCCTGTTCCAGCAAGTCATCATCAAAGTAATAATATCCAGATCTTCGATCATAAAATTCGTGATCTACCACATATTTTATTTTCTTGTTTATATTTAGACCTGAAAATTTCCAGTCAAAATATCCACTCTCTCTGGATATTGTTTTCCCAAGATCCTCTCCCTTACTATCCTTAAAAGTAATAACCGACAGCTCTATTGCTTTGCCTTCTTCATCATAAATGTAACCATAAATACTTTTAATAACATCAGAGGAATATGCATCAGCAAAACTCCTCCCTTGTATTCGCTCGAGTCCCAACCTAATAAAGTTATTAGGTTGAATTACAGGCTCATCAAAATATAGATTATAGACACTACCAACTTCATTTTTTTTAATCTTGTAGTTTGATTCAGAATACATCCTGTAGTTTTTAGCGATTGCCAAAATAGTAAGATTTTTTCCAACACATGATTCTGACAAAGATCTGGGCGTTTCAAACCAACCATCACCATTAGTTTTTATTTCAAATAATATTTTATTACCAGAAACAACTAGGACTGTAGCGCCACCTATCGCCCCATTCGGCCATGTAATTTCATTTTCATGAACATAGCCTGCAAGATATAGATCACCACCTTTATTTAGAACCTTACAGCCTGATTCACTCAAGGCAACTACTGGATAGGCAGACATGACAACACATATAGAAAACAAAACCAATACTAGATTACGTATCTTCATCTTATCTTCTTTAGTTTCAGCTTATGTAATGTATCAACAGGCAGTACAATAAATTCAGCTTTCGCACCATTACGCCACAGAACATAATCTTCATTATCATCTATACTGTATCTGATACTGGATATTTTCGAATCTTCCA
>Ga0316206_1002459_pt1 | contig 12406 bp, 10 predicted proteins | sample 6monthpyrite_MG_FD_204942 | JGI IMG/M metagenome (GOLD analysis project Ga0316206, IMG submission 204942) | Microbial mat bacterial communities from mineral coupon in-situ incubated in ocean water Damariscotta River, Maine, United States -... | ecosystem: Environmental > Aquatic > Marine >...
ACGCCAAAGCGGTGCTGTTCGTCCACCACCGCCAACCGCAAATCAGAGAATTCCACATCCGCCTGGAACACCGCATGGGTGCCGACAAGGATATGAATATCACCGGATTTCAGGGCCTTAAGCTTGGCCGCGCGTTCCGCCCCCTTATCGCGCCCGGTCAAAAGCTCCAGCACGACTCCGGCGGATTCCGCCAGCGGACGCAAACCTTGCAAATGCTGCCGCGCCAGAATTTCCGTGGGTGCCATCATCACACCCTGCCCGCCCGCCTCGACCGCGACCAGCAGCGCCATCAGTGCCACCAAGGTTTTTCCGGCACCTACATCGCCCTGCAGCAACCGATTCATCCGCAACGGTTTGGCCATGTCCCCGGCGATCTCTGCAATCGCGCGCTCTTGCGCCCCCGTCGGGCGATAGGGCAGCGATTTCAACACCTTCGACTGCAATCTTCCAGTCGAAACAGAGGCCACGCCCTTACCCCGCCGTAGCTCTGCGCGCGCCAGCGCAAGGGTCAACTGATGCGCCAACAACTCATCATATGCCAGCCGTTGCCGCGCCGGGGCAGTCAGCGCCAGCTCATCCGCCGACAACGGGTGATGCGCCGTATCCATCGCCTTATGCCAAAGCGGCCAGCCTTCGCGCGCCCGCAGATTCGGGTCAATCCATTCGTCCAACTCTGGCGCCAGCGCCAGTGCCGCCGCCGCTGCCTTGGCCACCCCGCGCTGAGTCAGCCCGGCGGTCAGCGGATATATCGGCTCATACAGCGGTATCTCTTCGGCCTGATCGGGCGGAAAAATATGATCCGGGTGCGGCATCTGGCCGACGCCGTCGAACAATTCCACCTTCCCCGACACCACCCGCCGCTGACCCGTCGGAAGTTGCTTGTTCAGCCAGTCATCACGGGCATGGAAAAATACCAGCTGAAACGTGGTCTGCGCGTCATGGACCTCGACCCGATAGGGCCGCCCCTTGCGCGCCGGGGGCAGATGGCGCCCCACCTCGACCTCAACCGTCACAACCTCTGGCAAATCGGCACCGATAATCGTGGCGCGGTGACGCCGGTCGATACCGGAATAGGGCAACGTAAAGATCAGATCGCGCGGTTTTTCCACGTCGAGCCCGGCAAAGGTTTTCGCGGTCTTCGGCCCCACGCCATCCAGCGTTTCCAGCCCGGCAAACAGCGGGAACAGGATTTCGGGCCGCCCGCTCATGCCTCACCTATCAGTTCTAGCCAGTCATCCTCATTGATGACCCCGATCCCCAGATCCGCCGCTTTCTTGGCTTTTGACCCGGCCCCCGGCCCCGCAACCAGCAGGTCGGTCTTGGCGCTGACACTGCCCGCAACCTTCGCGCCAAGGCTTTCGGCCCGTGCCTTGGCCTCGTCCCGCGTCATCTTTTCCAGCTTGCCGGTGAACACCACAGTCTTGCCCGCCACCGGGCTTTCGCTGGCCCGGGTTTCAGGCGGCAAGGGTGTCAGTTGCGCCACAAGCGCGTCGATGGCGCGGCGTTCTTCCGGGTTGGCAAAGGCATCCGAAAGCGAAAGCGCCATGATCGGGCCGATCCCGTCCGACGCGATCAAATCTTCCCAAGCGACCTGCGCCTCGGATGCGACATCGTCCTTGGCCAAGGACGCATCGCGCGCCTCTTTGATTCTTGCCCGCCGCCCCGCCTTTAACGCTGTGATACGCTCTGCCTCCTCGGCTTCGTCCGCCGCCCGATGGGCCAAAGCTGCGGGACGCGCCAGATCAAGCGCCGCCGCCATGGCGCTCCATTCGCCGTAATGGCGGGCCAGATCCCGTGCGCCGACTTCGCCGACATGGCGAATACCAAGCCCGAAAATTAACCGCGCCAGCGGAATTTTACGTTTCTCATCAATCGCCTGGAACAGGTTGTTGGCCGATTTTTCGCCCCAGCCATCGCGATTCTTTAGCTTGGCCAAATTGCCTGCATCACGCCGGGCCAATGTGAATATATCGACCGGTTCGCGGATCGGCAGCGTGTCGTCACGATAGAACATCTCGACCTGTTTCGCCCCCAGCCCGTCAATATCAAAGGTTGAGCGTCCGACGAAATGTTTCAGCTTTTCAACAGCCTGCGCGGGGCAAATGATGCCGCCGGTGCAGCGGCGTATCGCGTCTCCGTCTTCACGGTGGGCATCGGACCCGCATTCCGGGCATGTCGTGGGAAACAGGAACGGCTGCGCGCCCTCGGGGCGCTGACCAATATCCGTATCGGCGATTTTCGGAATCACATCACCGGCGCGGTAGACCTGAACCCAGTCGCCTTCGCGGATATCCTTGCCCTCGCGGATCGGGGCACCGGCAGAGTCGCGCCCGGCGATGTAATCCTCATTATGCAATGTGGCGTTTGACACGACGACGCCGCCAACTGTCACTGGCTGCAACCGGGCAACCGGTGAAAGGGCGCCGGTGCGGCCAACCTGAATTTCGATTTTTTCCAGCCGGGTCCAGGCCAGCTCTGCCGGAAATTTATGCGCAATTGCCCAGCGAGGCGTCGTGGAGCGAAACCCAAGACGGCGCTGCAAGGCCAGATCGTTCACCTTGTAGACCACACCGTCAATGTCATAGCCCAGCGTCGCGCGCTGTGCCTCGATCCGGGCGTAATGGGTCAGCATCTCTGCCGGGCCATCACAAAGCCGCGTCAGCGGATTGGTCTGAAACCCAAGGCTGCCGAGGGCCTGAATGGCGCCCATCTGGGTTTCGGCCAGTGGGGCCGACAGATCACCCCAGGCATAGGCGAAGAATTTCAAAGGCCGCGCGCGGGTAATGTTTGAATCCAACTGCCGCAGGGATCCGGCGGCCGCGTTGCGCGGGTTCGCAAACGGTTTGCCACCGTCTTTTGCCTGGCGTGCATTCAAAGCCTCAAAATCGGTGTGGCCCATATAGACTTCGCCGCGGACTTCAAGAATATCGGGCGCACCGGTCAATATGTCGGGGATGTCGCCGATTGTGCGGGCGTTGGCGGTGACATTTTCGCCGGTTTCGCCGTCGCCGCGCGTGGCAGCCTGTATCAGGCGACCATTTACATATCTGAGCGACAGCGACAGCCCGTCAATCTTGGGTTCTGCCGTATAGGCCAGCGGCTGGTTGTCACGCAGCCCCAGATACCGCCGCACTGTGTCGTCAAAATCCGCTACATCTGCGTCATCAAAGGCATTGGACAGCGACAACATGCGCACGGCATGGGTGAGTTTGGCAAAGGTCTCTGACACCGGGGCGCCGACCTGCTCGGACGGGCTGTCGCTGCGTTTGAGGTGCGGAAATGCGGCTTCAATCGCGATATTTCGAGCCTTTAGCGCGTCGTAATCCGCATCAGAAATCCGTGGCGCATCTTCGGTGTGATAGTCACGGTTGGCCTGCGCAAGGGCTTGCGCCAAGCGCCCCAGCTCTGCCGCGGCGTCTGTGTCGTTCAGATTTTCGATTTTCTTATCGCCGGACACACCGAAACCTCCCGAGATGGCCCCCAAGTGATAGGAGCGCATCCCCGAGAGGTCCAGACCGTGAGTGTATTGCTGATGGTATTTCCACGCGCCGCATACCTTTCAGCGGCGCGTAAAACGTCAGATCAGGCGCCGATGGCGATTGGTTCGTCTATCATCGCCGGTTCCGGGTCGCGCAGCACATAGCCACGGCCCCAAACCGTTTCGATATAATTTTCGCCACCGGTGGATTTCGACAATTTCTTGCGCAGTTTGCAGATGAAGACGTCGATAATCTTCAATTCCGGCTCATCCATGCCGCCATAAAGATGGTTGAGGAACATTTCTTTGGTCAGCGTCGTACCCTTGCGCAGCGACAGCAGCTCCAGCATCTGGTATTCTTTGCCGGTCAGATGCACTGGCTTGCCTTCAACCTCGACTGTTTTGGCGTCCAGGTTAACCTCAACAAGTCCGGTGCGGATGATCGACTGCGAGTGCCCCTTCGAACGGCGGATGATCGCGTGGATGCGCGCCACCAGTTCTTCGCGGTGAAACGGTTTGGTCAGGTAATCATCGGCGCCAAAGCCAAAGCCTTTTAGCTTATTCTCGGTATCGTCGGCACCCGACAGGATCAGAATCGGCGTTTCGATCCGCGCAAGACGCAACTGGCGCAGCACTTCATGGCCGTTCATATCCGGCAGGTTCAAATCCAGCAGGATCAGATCGTAATCGTAGAGCTTGGCCAGATCGATCCCCTCTTCGCCCAGATCCGTCGCATAGACGTTCAGGTTGGCGTGGGTCAGCATCAACTCGATACTGCGGGACGTGGTTGGATCATCTTCGACCAGAAGCACACGCATTTTAATCAACTCCGCATCATTTGAACCGTTAAGGTCACTGTGATGGGTAAAGGTTAACGCGTCGTTACCAAGAATCAAAGAAAGACTTGTCGCGTTAAGGTTGACGGAATTTTTGCAATGCTGTGGCTTTCAAAGCCGCCTCACCATGTGTTTCTACCGCTGTCCGCCACTCATGAAACTCATCCTCGCTTAAACCATAGGTTTCAAGCGCTTCCTTAAGCGGGAGTAACCCGTAAACCACGCCTTTAACCACAGCGGCCTTGCGGCTTGCCACCCAGCGGCGTGTTTTGGCCGACGGTAGGTCAGCGCGTGACAAAACCGTGCCGTCGGGCAGGGTCACGGTGCGCGGACCGTCTATTTTTCTGAGATACATTCAACTGTCCCCTCGTTCTTGACGGTGTGAATGTGCCCCCAAGGGTTTAATGAGCCGTGAAACCGGGGCTTGTTAGTAGTTCGTATTTTCCTATATTCCGTTGAGTCTTTAAGGAGATCTTCATGGCGCTGGATGCGCGACTGAATTCGCTGGGGTTTGCGAAACCGCCCAGCCAGACCCGCGTTGTGGTGGCAATGTCGGGCGGCGTGGATTCGTCGGTCGTCGCGGCAGAACTGGCGCGCGAAGGCTATGACGTGGTCGGCGTGACCCTGCAGCTTTACGATCACGGCGCGGCCCTGGCCAAAAAAGGCGCCTGTTGTGCAGGGATCGACATCCACGACGCACGCCGCGTGGCCGAGGAAATGGGGTTTCCGCATTACGTTCTGGACTATGAGAACATCTTCAAGGATGCGGTGATTGACGAATTCGCCGACAGCTATCTGGCGGGCGCGACACCTGTACCCTGTATCCGCTGCAATGAACGGGTGAAATTCAAGGACCTGCTGGAAACCGCCAGGGACCTTGATGCCGATTGCATGGCGACTGGGCATTATATTCAGCGCAAGATGGGCGCGCTCGGCCCTGAACTGCATTCGGCGGCGGACAGCGCGCGCGATCAGTCGTATTTCCTGTTTTCCACCAAGCCGGACCAACTGGAATTTTTGCGTTTTCCACTGGGCCATCTGACCAGCAAGGCCGAAACCCGCGCGCTGGCCACGCGCCATGGGCTAAGCGTGGCGGATAAACCCGACAGTCAGGATATCTGCTTTGTCCCTGACGGCAACTATGCCTCGGTCATCGAAAAACTGCGCCCAGGTGCGGCGGATGCCGGTGAGATCGTGCATGTCGATGGCCGGGTGTTGGGCGAACATCGCGGGGTGATCCACTATACCATCGGTCAGCGCCGCGGTTTGGGCATCGGCGGGCTGGAAGACCCGCTTTATGTGGTGCGGCTTGATGTCGACACCCGGCAGGTGATTGTCGGCCCCAAAGAGCTGTTGGCGACCCGACGCATTCCGGTGCGCGAAATCAACTGGCTGGGGGATGAGCCGTTCGACAGCCGCCCGGAATGGCATTTGTCGGTCAGGGTCCGCTCGACCCGGCCACCCCGCGATGCGATTGTCAGGCCACTGTCGGCGACAGAGGCCGAGGTTGAATTGCTGGTGGCCGAAGAAGGCGTGTCGCCGGGGCAAGCCTGCGTGTTCTACGACCCAAACGGCAGCCGGATCTTTGGCGGCGGCTGGATCTGGCGCGGCGCCTGAGGGCGCAGGACGACGCGTGTGCCAGACCCCAAGGGGCAACCCGTGGGCTCCGCACCCTTCGCCGAGGGACGAAATCGTGACAAAACACGCTCAATTTCGCCCTGGGTTTTTGTCTGCTACAAACCATTGATTTCCGGTGGGAACGACCCATCGGGCTAAAACGGCGGTTTTCGGTGAAAACTAGCACGACTAGATGTTGTGTTCCCGGCCCGGCTTCCAGCTTTGCGTTAGCTGAAGTTTGAGCTGATCCAAAATTTGCTTCATAATGCCCAAGTCGCTAAATTTTTTTGAGAATCGACTAATTCTGGGGAGGAGTATCGGAAATGGCTGTCTATGTGATACCTAATGGAGAAATTAATACAAACTACATTACCTCGACGGGAAATTTTAACGGAAACCATGGATACGGTACGGATTTCACTTGGTCGGATTCCACGTCTTCCGACAACGAATTGGATACAACCGAACCATTGACATTATCGTTTCTGGGATTTCCGTTTACGGAGACCGGAAATTTTCTTGGGACGTTCAACTTTGGTGGAGTGGATTATCCGGTTTTTGCAAGGTCTAGTGACTTCACAGAAATTGTCGGCATCCACCTTGACAGCACCACGTATCCAACCTTTGCATCTCTTGGACCGCTTAACACTTCGAACCTCATGACCGATTATTGTTTTGCGGAGGGTACCAGGATTGCGACGCCGCTTGGTTTTGAGTGCGTCGAGAATCTCAAGATTGGTGCGCCTATTCTTGCTGCGGACGAGCGGATCATACAGGTGAAGTGGGTCGGGCGGCAGGTTTTGCACAAACTATTGGCCGGGACGCGCATGCAGCCCGTTCGCATCCGCTCAGGAGCCTTTGGAGTTGGCTTGCCTGAAAGAGACCTAACTGTCACCTCCGATCACGGAATGATCATAGACGGACTGGTGATCAACGCCTCGGCGCTGGTGAATGGGACGAGCGTTGATTGGGTGCCACTGGTAGACCTGCCCGACTGCGTCACCTATTATCACATCGAAACCGAGGATCACGAGGTCATCCTGGCCAATGGAACGCCTGCCGAGACATTTGTGGATGCCAGGAGCCGCAGTAATTTTGACAATTATCAGGAATATCTCGAACTCTATGGAGCTGAACGCTTAATCAGGGAAATGAACTGGCCTCGCATTTCGTCCCGGCGCTTGCTGCCGGACGCAATCAAAGTGCGGCTAGGGATTGTTGATGAAGTAATCGAATTTGACAGACTACTGAGCGCCTGATCGAACACTTCGATTCCAATTACATAATCTCTATTTTGCGTCACAGCCGCCTCACCGATCACGATCAGAACTATTTCGAACCCGGCCTGCCCGCTCAACGAAATGATCCACCGGTTTGCAATTTCACAGAGGTACCCGTCAGGGCAGGTGCCTAATCGTGCAACCCGTCCCAAACCGCGCGCGCCGCGCGTTGGCCCGGCGGCTCTGCGCCTTTGCCAAGGGCGCGCATCGTATCGGCCATGGCGGTTCGCTGCGCGGCTTGGTTTTCGGGATCACCGATCAGATCGTTCAGGGCGCGGGCGACGACATCGGGCTTGCAGGCGGGGCCAAGGAATTCCGGGATCGTATTGCGCCCGCTGACCAGATTGACCAGCGTCACCGTGTCGGTTTTCAACATCCGGCTCATGATCTGCCAGCTAAGCCAGTTCATGTCATAGGCGATCACCATCGGGGTCTGCGCCGCCGCCAATTCCAGCGACACCGTGCCCGACGCCGCAAGTGCGAAATCCGCTGCCGCGAAGGCCGCGCGTTTGCGGGCTGCGGCGGCCTGTTCCGTCAAGCCGCGTGGGTCAAGCACCACCGGGTCGCCGGGCCAGAGTTTTGCCGCCTCAATTGCCACACCGGCGACCGATCCGGCGGCGGGCAGAACGATACGCATATCGGGATGTTGCGCCAAAACCGGGCGCAATGCCTCGCCAAAGATCGGCGCCAGGCGGCTGACCTCGCCACGGCGCGAGCCGGGTAGCACCAAAAGGATCGGCGCCGCACCAATGCCGGTTTCCGCGCGGAACTGCGCCACCTCATCAGCGCGGGCCTGTGGTTCGGCAACAACCGGATGCCCGACAAAATCGCAGCGCATCCCGGCGGCTTCCATATAGGGCGGCTCAAACGGCAGCAGGGCAAGCACCTGGTCGATGTTTTTCGCCATCTTCTCGGCGCGCCCCGGTCGCCAGGCCCAGACGGATGGCGCAACATAATGCACGGTGCGAGTGTCTCCGGCCTGTTTCACCAGCCGCGCCACGCGCAGGCAAAAATCGGGCGAATCGATGGTGATCAGCACATCGGGTTGTGTGTCGATCACCGTCTGTGCGGTCTCGGCGATGCGACGTTTCAGGGCGAGGTATTTTGGCAGCACCTCGGCGATGCCAAAAACGCTGAGCTCTTCCATCGGAAAGCGGCTGGTCAGCCCTTGCCCCTGCATCTGCGGGCCACCGACTCCGTCGAATGTAATGCCTGTGACCAGATCTTTCAGCCCGGCCATCAAAGCCGCGCCAAGGCGATCACCCGAGGCTTCTCCGGCGATCAGAAAAACCCGCATCAGCGCGCTTCGGCCAGCAAAAACAGACCCGCCTCATCCGCCGCTTGCAGGGTTTCGTCGCGGTCGATCAGCAGAACCTCATTGGCGGCAATGAAAACGCCCGCCAGCCCCGCATGGATTGCCGCCGCAATGGTGGTCGGCCCGATGGCAGGCATGTCGATGCGCAAATCCTGACCCGGTTTTGGCGCCTTCACCAGCACGCCGCGCGCGCGATGGCGCAGTTTCTCTGGCGTTTCAGCCACAAAGCGCAGCATCGCATCGGTACCTTGCGCGGTTTCAACACCCAACGCCTGCCCGTCCGCCACCACGGCCCCCTGCCCGACATCAAGCGGGCCAAGGGCGGCAAGGATGGCGCGGGCGCGTGCGGCATCTTTCAGGTCAATCTCGGTGGGGTCCGGCCCCGCCAACAGCCCCGGCTGTGCCGTCAGCCCCGAGACAAGCTCATGTGCGCCGCGCACAGCGAACCCTTCATTTTCAAAGGCGGCAATCACCGCGCGCAGCAAACCATCGTCGCCACCCTGCATCGCGGCCATGAAACCGGGGGCAAGCTGTATCATCTTGGCGTCAAAATTCGCCGGGTTCAGCGCCGGGCGCGCCAGTCCGCCAGCAAAGACAACTTCGGCGACACCCGCCCGCTGCAACCCGTCAAACATCTCGCCAAACCGCTCGTAAGACGCAGACAAAGTCTGGTTTGCGGGCCGTGCGACTTCGATCCCTTCGAAATGCACGAATAACGCGTCGGGATGCGCGGCCGCAATTTGTTGCGGCAACGCGCCCTGCCCGGCCAGTATCGCCAGACGCGCCATCAGTCGGGCGTCAGGAATGAGCGATCACTGTCGCCCAAAATGAACGCGGTGACCTCGCGCACGTATTCGCTGTCGGTTTCATCATTCAGCCGCTTGGCGCGTTCCTGAAACGACCCCTCGCCCTGGGCAAGCATCTGATAGGCCGCGCGCAATGCGGTGATATCAGCGCGCGCCACGCCTTTGCGTTTCAACCCCACCAGGTTCAGCCCGTCCAGCGCGCCGCGTGGTGCCTGCACCAGCCCGTGCGGGATAACGTCATTGGTCACCATGGTCACCGCACCAATGATGGCGCCGCGCCCGATGCGGACAAACTGATGGATGCCGGATAAGCCGCCAATGATCACCTCATCGCCCAGCACACAATGGCCCGCCAGTGCCGCGTTGTTGACCATGATCACCCGGTCCCCGACCCGGCAATCATGCGCCACATGGCAGCCGGCCATGAACAACCCGTCATCCCCGATGCTGGTGACCCCGCCGCCGCCTTCGGTGCCGGTATTCATCGTTACGCTTTCGCGGATTCGGTTGCGTTTGCCGATCACCAGACAGGTTTCTTCGCCCTGAAATTTCAAATCCTGCGGGATTTCACCAATGCTGGAGAACGAAAAAATCTCTGTCTCATCGCCGATACTGGTGATCCCGGCCACGACGACATGGCTTTTCAGCACAACCCCGCGCCCCAATTGCACCTTCGGCCCGATCACACAGAACGGGCCAACCACACAATCTGCCCCGATCACCGCGCCGGTTTCGACGACGGCGCTGGGATGGACAGATGCGCTGGGATCAATGCTCATGGCGATACTCACGCAGGCAGGTCGATCATGGCGGTGAATTCGGCCTCGGCGGCCAGTTCACCTTCGACCTCGGCCCGGCCTTTGAACTTCCAGATTTTCGACCCCCCGCGCAGGGTTTCCACACGCATCTTCAGCACGTCCCCCGGCACCACCTTGCGGCGGAATTTGCATTTGTCGATGGCCATGAAATAGATCAGGAAATTGGTATCCGCCAAATCCTGCGCCACGCCCACCATCACTGCCGCCGTCTGCGCCATCGCCTCGATGATGGTGACGCCCGGCATGATTGGTGCACCGGGAAAATGCCCCTGAAAATGCGGCTCGTTAAAGCTGACATTCTTCAGGCCGGTGGCCGATGTGGTGCCGTCAATTTCAATCACACGGTCGACCAGCAAAAATGGATAGCGATGCGGGATGATCCGTTGGATCAGGTCGATATCCGCAGTCTTCAGACCCTCTGTCATGGGGATGTCCTTCGTCAAACAGCTTTGGCCGATTTCTGGTATCAAGTCGCCCGGGCGGTGACAACCATGCTTAGTTCTGATCCGGCGTCACCACCACGTCAGGGTCCTCCGGTAAACCCGGTTCTGAGACGCCCGGCTGCCCGGCAGAATTTTCGATACTGGCGTTGATGCGGGCGATTGCCTCGGCGGTGATGTCGATTGCATCCGCCGACAAGACAACGGAACGCCGGTCCAAGACCACGACCGCGCCGCGCTCTCTTACGATTTCGGCCAAAAGCGGTGAAATCGTGCGCAGAAACTCCTGGCGTTCCTGATCTTGCAACCGCTGCAATTCGCGTACCTTGGCATCCTGCGCGGCGCGAATTCGTTGCACTTTTTCATCAAAGGCATCCGCCAATGCCCGAAATTCGTCGGCCGCAAGGCCTGGGCGCCTGTCGGTCAGGTCCAACTCTTCGGCAACCAGTTGTGCCTCGATCCGGCGATTTTCTGCCGTCAGCGCTGCGGTACGTTTTTCGAAATTGGCTGAAATTCGTTCTGCTGCACGGGACCCGTCAAACATCTTTTCCTGATCGAGCGTCAACAACGGCGACGGAACGGTTATCCGATCCTGGGCAAAGGACGCAGCCCCACCACTGGCGCTTATCGCGACCGCAACGACAATAGCCCTGAGGCCACACGCGGGCATAGCCTAGAACTTGGTCGAGATGGTTAGGTCGAAATCACGTTCGATGTCATAGGATTCCTTGACGATCGCCCTGGAAAAGTTGAACCGCAGCGGGCCAATCGGCGTGTCCCAGAACAGCGACACACCAACCGCAGAGCGCAGACGAAAGCTGTCGTCAATCACCGCACCGGCGGTGCTGTCCAACCCCCAAACGCTGCCCACATCAAAGAAAACACCGCCATGGATACCGTATTCCTCTGGCAGACCCAGCGGGAATTCCGCCTCAAACTTTGCCACCGCGAAATAGTTGCCCCCAAGCGAGTCCTGGTTGCCTGCTGTCAAATCCCGGGGGCCAATTCCGTTGACATCAAAACCGCGCATCTTGCCGTTCAGGCTGAAACGGTCGGTGGCCCGGCTGATATTGCCCCCCAGACTAGAGTGGGCGCCAGCCTCGAATATGCCCCGAACCGTGACCTCGTCCTTCATGATCTTCCGTTCGCCAACCAGGAAGATTTGCGAAACGATCGCATTCGAATCACCGCCGACCCCTTCGAAATCCTGGCTCCAGCGGAACAAAATGCCCGCATCGGGATTAAGCCCGGCGCGCAAGGTGCGATGGGTATAGCTGTACCCAACCGAACTGGCAAATTCGAGGCCACGTGCATCTTCGGCCAGCAGCACCGCCGACGACGCAGCAGGAACATTTTTAATTTCGGCGAAGTCGAGCATGTAATTCAACCCGATCCGGCCGAACTCGCTGATTGGAAACTCAAGACTGGGCGTAAAGATCCCTTGCACGGTGTTGTAGGACGAATTCGAAACCGTGTTGTTCTGGGTGTAGCTTCCCGAAATTCCGAAAAGCAGATCACGCCCCAGGAAGGCCGGTTCGCCAAATCCAAAACTGTAGGTTCCGGTGTCAGCAGAGCTTGTTACAGAGAAATTCAACGTCTGTCCGCGGCCCAAAAAGTTGCGTTCCGAAAAGCTGACATTCGCCCCGACACCGGACGATGCGCTGTAGGATGCCCCAAATCCCAGGCTGCCCGTGGGTTGTTCTTCGACATTCACGTCGACAACCACCTGCTGGGGTGTCGACCCCTCACGGGATTCAACATCAGCCTTCGAGAAGAAGCCCAAGGCGCGAATACGCTCGGCGCTGTCACGAATTTC